>Ga0116227_10000330_pt1 | contig 88936 bp, 46 predicted proteins | sample S1TSphgellanicum_FD_89693 | JGI IMG/M metagenome (GOLD analysis project Ga0116227, IMG submission 89693) | Host-associated microbial communities from peat moss isolated from Minnesota, USA - S1T2_Fb - Sphagnum magellanicum MG | ecosystem: Host-associated > Plants > Peat moss > Unclassified... | reverse complement strand
GGTTTTAGGGTTGTCTATGTTAATATCAAATGATTTGTTATCATTTTTAATCATTGAAATGATAATTGAACATTCATGTCATTTTGTAATTAGTCACATGGATGCCATATAGATGAAATAAAAATGATGAAATTGACATCCCCCATCTTGTTGTCACTTCATCATCTACTAGCCACATGCCCCATTAATATATGATTTTTTACACATAGGATTTAAAGTAATAGTTTAAATGACTAAAGTCATACATATAGTCAATTAAAACTTGTAGTCATAAATTTCTTGGTTGCAAAGGACAAAATTTCTTCTAGTGTCATTATATATTTTTGATTTGGAGATTGTGGCAAAACATTTTTAGCTTGTGAAAATGTAAAAAACATGATTTTTGTGTACAATAAGGCAACATGAAAATAATCTTGCATTGAAGTCATTCATCGAAGGACATGATTATCTCACAAATTTATGCCTTGTTCACATTTAGCATCATGTAGCATTCGACAATAAATCATAATTATTACATGTAATTGGTGAACTTGTGCCATATGACAAGCACTAAATAAATGCAATGATTTAATTGTAATTTAGCTTCTCATGCAAGTAGTCACAAGTTTGGGCTTATTTTCTAGTGATGCCCAATACAAAGAGGTTTTATATAAAAAAAAGAGCAAACTTGATTTATGATGAAACTCTATTTATACTTGAAGTTGAAGCATTTTATTAAAGAACATTTGATGCATTGATTCAACAATGATGTTTTGCATGAAAGGGATGAATCTTATGGACAATAATTTTTTAAGTAGCCAAAATCAGACAATGTATAAACTTTGGAAAATTGAACAATGGATTGATGTGGGGAAGTTGAAAAAATGGATAAACCTGAGTAAGGTGGGATGATTTGGGGAAGTTGGACAATGGATGGAATAAGGGATTGTGGACAATTCAAAGATTCAATTGAATGATGTATGATTGATGGAAGTTGGGCAATGGGCAAAGTCACATAAATGGGATAAGTGATGAACTCAAGCATGTGGGACAATTTGAGGAAGTTGAAAAATGGTTGAACTTAGATAAGTTGGGCAATGAATGAACATTTTACAATACTTTAAGTTATTGTGTTATTCTAGCTTCCAATTTAAAGCAGTATATGTTCATTTGGATGATACATAACTTAACAAAGTAACACAATGGAAGGAAATGGAGTTAATGGGAAAAGAAAAATTCCCAACTAATTCTATTTCCATATGTTGTCTCACCTTTCCAACTTTTCCAATTAACTTCATTTTGATAACTTATGGTATTTTTCCAATTTTGATTCACATTTCATCCAATGGACATAGATTACCTTACAATAGAGCTTGGTATGATTAAACATGATCTAAAGATATTTTAAGGTGTTCAAACTTCATTTGTTGTCCAATTTCCAAAAATTCTAAAAACTTTGGCATTTATTGATGCCAACCATTTGGGAAGATGCAATCAATTAAATTATTAGATTCAAACAACTGAAGAACATCTTTCCTATTGGGCTATTGGCACCTAGTCCTTTGAAAACATAGACCTCACGTGTTTAATTCATTGCACTTGCTTGCTACTTGCCATGCCTTAACACTTGGCTAATAGCTATAATGCTCAGATGGTACATATTAATATCTTCTTTTGTGTTCACTTTTTTTGTGCTAAACATTGTTTTCTTAGAGTTTTCAAAATAAGTTTAGACATTATTAACTTCAATCAGTAATAAGAACATGACATTGCAAGTGATACACAACAACTCCCTGACCCTCCATACCCATAGTCATAAGCTTTGTTGGCTAGTTCCGTGCAACTCTTGAAGGAACTGGATCCCAAACCAAACCTGTTGAACCCACATTGTCTTGGAGCAGAAACTTGAACTTTACAAATGCTTCAATCCTGTGCTACATAATTTTTGGTACTTTAGGCAGTTCAATAAGACTTTTTCGATAGTAGGCAGAATGCACTTTTCAGGCACATTTGAAATGTAATTCGCTGTACACCAATTTGGTGTGGTATTACACAAATTCGAATGTCAGGGTTATGTGCAATAGGTGGAATTGTGGAATCAAACCCTAATTCCAAACCCGACTGAGTTTGAAGTTCTTTTTCAAAACACCGGAACTCAAGACTTGGAAATCTTTGAAGTCTTGAGAATGTGCTTAGCAAGAGGAATCCTGGTTGCTGACTCAGATCAGCAGTTGCTATCCCTTCCAATCAGGATACCCACCTTCAAAGCAGAAACTTACTTGAGAAGAAGACATTAAAAAATGATTGAATTTTCCAGCACTGAGTTCATTCATGCTGGCCATTCTAAGAAGAAATATCTAACCTGTGGAGCTAAGAATTTCACCTAACCACAAAAATTTCTGAATTTTCTGTATCTACACCTAGCTAGTCCCTGGGGACTATCCTGGCACATCAAAATGAAGATGAATTGGGGTTTCATGGTTCATGCAGGGACTGGAAAAGAAAGGAAAGGAAAGGAAAGGATAGGATACAAAAGGAAAGAAAAGGAACAAAAGAAAAAAAAAGAAGTTGGTTGTGATCTCAAGCTTGGTGTGTCCTGCTGTAGTGAAGGACCATGATCACATCCTCCAAAGAAAGAGTGGAGTCATTGGGGTCCTCAATTTGAACCCTTCCATTTGGTACAGATGATGAACTTGGTACCTGGTGTATGCTAGAGGTTTCAATCCTTTGTTGCCAGATGTTTTCTCGCACATATTGCAATGAAAGCATCGGCTGCAGGGTGAGCTCATTGCATGCAATCTCCACCTGCAATTAGTCCATTTCCAACACTTCAGATATCACCAAGCATAAAGGCAATCCAGTTGGTGCAATACATGACCACAATGTGCCAAAATACAAATAGACTAGCACCTCTCAAGAAAGTTGAACTATGGATCGTCTAATTGATAATTGAATGGTTTAAGCATCGTCATCCAAACCCCCTATTTGGTCCCCTTAGATCAATATGTACCACATCCGACACTGTGTTAATTACTCCCCCATCCCCACCCCTAAACATGCAAAAGTGACTACACAAAAAAAGATCAATGTTACCACCTGGGCCAATCAAATTGCCATCTTTCACATAAAAGGCCTCCAAGTCTATGCAGTCTAGATTTTATATAAGCAGCTAGATGGTTTGATGGAAATCTAGAAATTCAGCCTATCAGACTTTGATTTGTGTCGGTATGCATTAACCCTTAAATTCACATTTTCAGCGTGTTTTTTTCTTTCTCTGACATTTAAGGGTTATTAACATGCAATTAGCCATATGCTCACTGCATTAGTTTACATTTTGTGCCTGCAATGGATTGAGTGTGGCTGGTACCTCAAGTTGATTGTTGTATGGTTAAAGCAATCTAAAAGAAAACAAAAGTAGTGTACCCATCCATGATTTACATTTTGGTGTCCATCTCTAACCAACCCTGGCAACGCACATTAGAAAAAAAAGTTGCAGCATTGTGGTCAATAGTGATCACAATCTCGGAGCATGCAATGTATAATATTACCTCTGACTCGTTTTCAAGCCCAAGCCTCTCCACCAAGTATTTCCTCACCACTGAAACTGTGACATTCTCATCTCTGCGACACACAACAAGAGGGAACACATCCTTCCAGTTGGTCACCCCTCTATCATTGTAGTATTTAATGAGCATAATGATTGGCCTTTTAAATAATAGATCTCAACCATGCAGCTCCAATGGATCCTGCTAAGTTGAACTGCATATATTCAGCTACTTCAAGTTTTAGAATTTCAAATGAGCCCAGAGTTCTACCTTGGTGACTTTATCAAAAGAGAACTATTACATGACTTATTTTCCAACATAGGGAGACTAGATCAGGATCTCAAGTTTGCATTCTCATTTTAAGAAGGATAGTAACATTTTGGAAGTTCAATACTTTGTGACGAACTTTTGGTTGTGTGCAGTTGATGACTTCCACCTTTCCTCTCCCCGCAGAAACAAAAACCCTTTATTGACCTTGAACCCTTGCACTGTAACTTAAACTCAGTTTCCATTCAGAATTCGTTCCACCCTAAACCCTGCTAGTTGCTAGATTATTTTCTCTCCTTTTAACCCCTTCTCAACATTTGGCAAAAGTCAGAAAGCTTTGTGTCTGATGGAAACTGCTGCAGAACTTCATCATGTTCTTCATGTTATTAGGAGAGCACCCTAGTAGAGCTTGTTCAAGGCTCCGACAATGCAGAGTTTGAAGACTTACTTCACATGCAAATAAGCCTTGGGTACTTGATCCAGTGTTGGAATCCCATGTCTGTAAATCACAGAGTGACATGTTTGTCAAAATACAGGGCAACATGGAGTTCCAATCCTCATGAAGAACAAAATGAAAGATAGAGTTCTTTGCCCCCCTAAAGAACACTGGAAAAATACATAGATCCTACTTGCAATAGCTTGTTGAGGATCAGCATTGAGCAATAATGTAGACTTGGACATGTTACATGGTTCAGAATTTTCAAACATGAGAATCTTCCTATACATTGGTGGCAGGTAGAAAATTCAAGGTAGTGTATATTGAAGATTGTGTAAGATTTAATTCCAAAATTTCCATCCCTGAATCCACATATGATGTACATCATTAAGACCCAAATTGAAAGTTGGCTTGCCTCCAAAATTTCCCCATGTCCAAGGCATGGATTCCCACCTGAGTCCTGACCGATCTCAACATCCGTGAACTGGAAGAAGCATTTCAGATGTCACCAGCCAACTTGACCAGCAATCTATGTACACCACTTATAGGTCTCTAACACCAGCCTGGTGACCATGTGAAGTCTTTTCATGTGTTCAAACCAGCGCTGGGCGGTTCTTTACTTTTATGAAGAACCTCCGGTTCCATTCCAAAATATAAATTACAATGGTTCTGGTTCCAAAAATCAGACCCAGTTCCAGGTAACCCTGATAAGAATCGATGGTTAATTGGTGATTAACCTCTGGATAGTCCCCAGTTAGAGTCTTGTTTTTATTTCAAAAAGCACAGGTGTAGTTCCAGTTGCACTCATAAATGAAACTGGGAACCTCATTCCAGATCTGCTTCTTAAAAGGTTTTAGAATTGATCTCAAAAATCAGATCTGGTTCCAGTATAGTTTTTACTAACTGAACTGAAACTAGCAAGTCTAACCCACAAAACCAAATACCGACTGAACACTAGTTCAAAATAGTGTTGGTTGGTCTTGATTTTGGTACAAAGACACAAAAAAAACTTCCTAGGTTTTGTAGGTATGGGTTTGAGCTTGGTTTTTCAAATTTCTAAACCTTGTTATTCCTGTTTTGGCATTTAGATCTACCCCTAAAGTCACCTCCAAAGTCTCAAGAAAACTTACTTTATGAAATATTAAATTGCAATTACAAAATTTACATCAAAAGAATTTATCAAAAAACAATTTCCCAGTTTTTCTCCAAATTTGTGTTCCTCAAGCTTGGAAAAATATGTATTTCAACCAAAAGAAAAATCACTCTGACCTTATGTCTCACTAGTATCTGAACAAATCAATAGAACTCCAAAAAGCTGCCAAAATGCCAAAATCTTAATCTCTTACATTTTCATTGCAAGAGATTCATAAACCCGTTTAAACTGGGTTTTCTTATTATGGTTTATTTGTGAATTCCTGTTAGTTACTTCATCCTCTTTGCAATGAACTTTGTTAGGACCTAATCCAGAGGGAGAGGGACTATCAACATCCAACAGGCCAACATTGGTCAATTTTTTTTTGTTTCTCATTTACTCCTACAAACGTATATGAAGGATCTCTTCATTACATCTCCTGAATTTTTTTCTTTTGAAGCACAACAGCAGACCTGACCTGACAAGAAGTCGGCACCCCCAAGTTAAGCTCATTGCTAGCAGAGAGCCAGCAGGAGTTTCACCTGCACACCACTGGAGGTTTGAACCCAAGACTTTCTTTGATCTCAGGGTCCCATAAGGGACTATACCAGTGCATCATCACCCCTGAGGTACATCTGAATTTCAAATAGGCAGATGTGTCAAGGAAAACACAAGATCCTGACCTCTGAAAGTTTGTCATGTATCAGGTTATAGCCCATTGGGAGGACCAAGCCAGTCTAGGGTAGGTGGCCAAATATCCGCATTTGACCAATGGCTGGTATCTAATGTAATTAGTACTTGGGAGAGATTCTGCCACAGCGTATCAAACTTTGTAACTATTCCCTGGACCTGGGGAGGTTTTATCAGTGTTGGGTGGGTATCAACTTTTGAACAATATACCAGCTGGTACTGGTGTGGCATTAAAAAAAAAATTGCATACTGGCTTAGTATTGTTGTTGGATTTTAAAAACAAACTTTCATACTAGCCTGGTCCTGGCATTAGGGTCCAAAGCTGATTTTGGGCTGGTATGTGACGGGTATATCTCAATATAAGTATATATCAGGTATTGCGATCAAAATAACCCTGATAATATTATGGTATTACCTCAAGTCCCAACTAGGCATGTACCCGCCCAAATTGTCTTCTATATGTGCAGGCCACAAGCATTTGAATTAGCAGCTGACCCGAAGAAGCTCAGGGGCCATAACATCTCCTGATTGTCAATTAAGAGAAGTTGCCCCTGACAACCATAGGGTGAAGGCTTCTTTAATTGAAAGCCAGAGTCAGGTTTTCTTTTCCAATTTTAGAGCGTGACAACAGTTTCGTCCACAGACCTGTGGCGACGCTCTCCCCCCAAAAAATAAGAATGGGCGAAATTTGGCTACTTGCTTTTGGGGAAAAAGAGAATTTTAGCCCAAAATTTGAGGTCAGTGTTGACTTCTGGCAAATTTTTGCCCCAAAAAATAAAGACTGGCCAGAATCTCTCCTGAGTGACAATTAAGAACGTAGTTAACTGTAAGAAGGTCGGAATGTTTTACAAGCTCGTGACAATTAAGAGCAACGACCCTAAGGAGTTTAGGGTGAAGGCCGGAATCTCTCTCAAGTGACGATTAAGGGTCTAGATGACCCTAAGAAGCTCAGGTTGAAGGCTGGAATCTCTCCCAAGTGATAATAAAGAGTAGTTGAGCGTAAAAATCTCAGGGTGAAAACTGGAATCTGTCCTGAGTGACAATTTAAGAGTAGTTGACTGTAAAGTAGCTTAACCTGGTGAAGGCCAGAGACTGTCCTGAGTGAAAATTAAGAGTAGTTGACCCTAAGAAGTTGAGGGTGAAGGCTAGTTGCTGATCTCCAACTTGAACTTTCCTTTCCAATAACAAAAGAACAAGAAAAGAAACTGGACAATATACATAGTGGTGATATTAACTGAGCATGAGGAAAGCATTAAAAGAGAAGACAATAGCAGAAGAAGATGGAAGAAAAATGAATCAAAGGGCTGTGGGTATGTAACTGGTGTGAAGCGGCCTCGAGTCGGAACCAAAGACCTGCAGGGTGGTAGCGGTGGGGCGTACGCGGTCGGATCCTTGCGGATGGGCTTCGCAACCCCACCAGCAAATCCCGCTCCGCACTCCCAGCTTCCACACTTGGTAGCAAACCTGCTCCAGCTGCCGCTCTTGATCTGCTGCCGCCGCTGGGTTCTGGCAGATGGTCGTGGATCACTGTCGTTCTTGAACCTGTCTGCTGCATCTGCGGATCAGCTGGCGACTGCTGCTGTCTTGAGCTGCTCGATGACGCGGCAGCAGCTGCAGCTCCCCTAGTACCAATGCCTTCAGCTTCAAGCTGCCAGTAGTAGTTGTTGACAACGACGAAGTAGTAGCAGCAGCAGCAGTAGGCGTGCAGCACATACCCACTATTCATCTTAAGTCCCCAGAAATGGATCGTAGGATGAGAAAACTAGGAGGGCAACTTTCCTGATCAGAAGGAGAATCATGCGATCAGCAGCTGCAGACTATCGGTTATAATTTATAAACTCCTCTCCTGAAGGTTTGAACAGAAACTAGCAGCAGCTGGGGCTCTAGTACGACACTAGTATCTGGCCGAGCATAATTACGTACAACATGTGCATGCAGCAATTAAAACGCAATATACATATAAATATACATATATACATGTACGCGATCGAAGAAGCAGCTCTCTGAGTTCATTCGTTGGTCATCATTTTAGCTAGCTGCATCAGATCTGGACAATGGACATGCATGTACTTCGTTTCCGATAACTAGCTTTCAAGTACAGCTCATGACTTCTACAGTCGTTAGATAAATTTGTCAATATGAGAGCTGAACCGTTTTTTGGGGGGGTTAGTGATTGGCATTTCTTATACACTTACTTGAGAAATGTTGTACTCCCTTCAAGAGCTTTCATCACAAGAGAATGTGGTTTTTCTGACACAAAAGGCCACCTGCTCGCTACACATGTGTGAGGTAAACTTTGTGGTTTCATCCATTACAAAGTACAATATGTGATTTTTTTGTGGCATATATATTGTATACATTCAAATGCCAATTATTTGTCAGATCAAGTAACGGCACATATTACATTTGCATCACATGTGCCATTAACTAAATATCAAATAATTCGCATTTGAATGTAATATATACCACGATAAACATCACATTTATTGTACGTTGTAATGGATACAACCACAAAGTTTACCTCACACGTGTCACGGGCAGTGATGTGTCATGAACCGTGGCTTGTTGTGCGAGAAAAACCACATTCTCTTGTACAGATTTAATTAGCTTGATCAGTAGTGAGCTAGAATTTGCATGTGTAACTTACCCAGCTGCTTGTGGTCCATGGTTGCAGGCTCGCTGGTAATCCAGAAGTGGAGGTCCAGTTATGGAACTGAGACGCAGGCCTGACATGAGCCGCCATGTGTATATCTTGACTGCCAACCGCTGTTGCTGATGCAGCTGGTTGTTGCAAACTGCTGGGTCGATCCAGTCGCGGGAATTGCAGCATATTGGGCGGGCCGACGCGATCGAGCAGCCTGTGCCATGGACCTTCTAAACTGTGTCCTCTTTGATTAACAGACTGCAAAGCAGTTGCTTTGTTGCATATAAATCCTCGCCAATCCTGCAACACTCCGGCTCGGGCTGATGTGCTTGCAGGGATTTCGTGCAACCACGCTGCAGGCAGTCTAAAAGATGACTGTTGATCTAACGACACTAGGCCGGCCGGTCTGTGATGATCGGAACTTCGTGTTCTGCCAAAAGAGTCAATGCTGGGACCAGCTGCAGCTCCCTCTGGTCGCATCATCATCCAAGATGCCAAGAACGATTCTTCAGATTGAAATCTCGGTGGTGCAGGCCGTTGAGATGGTGAAGACGACGTTGGGGGTCTTAGTAGCTCATGAGCTGCATCTACTCTAGGGCGCTGGGACGGTCCTTCACCAGCTTTCCAACTGGTCATTTGCCTTGCAGTTCCTGCAGGTGGCTGTCTTGCATCTCCCTTCTCAGCAGGAAATGGAAATCTCGCGGCGGAATTAACCGGAATTTGATGGGCGGTTGTGTCTCTCAGAAACTGGAGAACCTGTTGAGCCCCTGGAGCCGCTGGATTGTCATGTCTAAGAGGGAGTACCATTCCTTCTCCATGATGCAAGCTTGGACAAACCGAAGCTCCATGCACCTGCTGTCTGCTAGTCCTGGAAGCTACAGCAGCTCCTTGAGGAAATAGGATGGCGGATGCAGCTTGGAGCTGTCCCCGATTTTGCAGTGGCTGATCAAAGGAGGGGGAGACAGACTGCAGTAGTTCATGTGCTCTGCTGTAGGCCGGATCCAACCTGCTGGTGTCAGTACTTGGGGGATTCAAGGGAGCTGGCCTAGTTCCGCTGATTGTTCCTGTTGGATCTGAGCTTGGCAGTACGGCAATTGGCGACTTGGTCACTTCTGGATACGTGAAACTCCTTGAAGTGACAGCTCCAGGTTCCTGTACTAGTGTAGCTTCACCTATTCTTCCTAGGTCTGCTTTCAGGGTAGTCCCTAGCCGCAATTGTAACCATGAGGGACCTGCTTCTTCTTCTTCTTCATTTACATTCGTGTCAGACTGAGGCCTAGAAGGAAGTCCCTGCTGCGTGTGGTGCAGCTGATATATGCTGCTTTCCTGCAGGTTGGAAATTTTCTTTTCGACCCTAGTTTCGAGTGCCAATGGTACTGTTGCCCGTGGATAGAATTCTCTCTCCGTGGGGCCTGCAGGGCTCCTAGTCCTGTCTTCTAATTCTAGCTGCTGTGAAGCTGCATCTAGTGTATTTCCTGGAGGGACGCCAGGCCTAGTGTAAGCTTTCTTCACACATCCAGGAACTTCTTGTGAACGCAAAGACTCATGTGCAGATGATATCAGTTCTTCCTCTTGTGGTTCCTGCTGCAGTACTGGGTCGAATTTCTGCGCTGTGGGTTCCTTATCCGGATCTGGAACAGGGCTCGAACATCGCGATGATCCCGGGTCGTCGAGAGCTGGTGGTCCAGCGACCTCGTCAACAGAGCTGGATCTTGAGCCTTGATCTTGATCTGAACCCATATGTAGCTGCTGCTGCTGCTCTGAGGTCAGATCCGAAGCTGCAGAATTCTTCTGAGAGCCTTGATCAGGCTTCAACAAGCTGGTGTAATAGTTGAACTGATCCAGAGCTTGTTTGCAGGTCGAACTAAGACATTCATGAACCGCCGAGCTACTTCCCCCAGCAGCCCTGAACCCAATTCCCAGCTGCAGCGCACTCTCCTGCAGCTGCAGATGAGATCCAAAGCTTAGACTGTGCTGCACTAATTTTCTCTTCTTCGGTTGTGACCAGTAGTTCATGAAATGGGTGTTCTGGACAGTACGAGTAGTAGTGGGCGCCTTGCAGGCATCTCGCCCCGAACTATTGCTGATGAGGTCCACGAGCGACCTTGAATCAGTCTGCATATCATCAATCTGCCCACTCTTCCGTGGCCTCGTCAAACATCGAGAGCTGGTGACTCGATTCAGCCGGATCACAGTTCCAGGCTGCAAGATGAAATTATTGTGCACATGAGCTGCAGCAGGTTCACTAGAGCACATCTTCCATGATCCGGTTGTCGTGGAGCGTCTCTGGTAATGGGAAGAACTGCTGCATGCCCCGCTAACCTGTGCTAGTGTGCTCGAAGAAAAACAACTCTTGCGGTCTTCAACTGTTGCATTATCATGGTTTAGCCTACAAGTAAATGAACGCAAATGCAAGGTTTTTCTGGCGACTGAATTGATTCTGAGCTGTGCACTCGCTTGGCACCCTACCGAACTGCATACAGACATACACAAAAAGCACAACAATAAGTTGCAGGTCAATGTTTTGGTTAGATCGCCAACGCGGGGTTCTGCCTGTAATGTCTTACACAAGGAGAGTTTGGAGACTGGAAATATTGTCCTGCAGGTTCACAACTACTTTTACGCTTCCTGCTGCGGCTATTCCTGAGTATACACCGCCGCTCAAGTACTTCAAGGGTTTTATAAAGAGGACTTACCATGTTTTAGTGTCATGCAGCAAGCTGGAGGAGCAGAAAGCACTAGTCGTCTTTGAGTTGTCGCAGTGAGAGACATAACTAGCGCCATATTCATCAGTACTACAGCCAGCTCCAGGCAGACTCGAGAAGCTGGAGCAAGCAGCTGCAGCGCTACTTGGTTGAGCTTGCTTCCACATACTGTAGGTTGAGAAGAATCGCACTGATCAGCAGCCATGTAACTCTCGCGCTCATCAGGCTCCCAGCTTAGAGCAGCTTCCCCTACGCTCCTTGCCAACATGAAATCAGATTCTAGCTACGTCCTCGAACTTCTCTTAAGCTTGGACAGCAGGTTACTATGAGGGAGTCGCTTGAATCTTCACATTACGGTGCAGATGCGTCATGCCGGCCAGTTCAAGCTGTTCTCCACGCCTGCACCGTCGATGTCTACAGATCCTCAAATGGCCTGCACGATTCGAATCGGGCATCTCAATCTTTTGAATGCTTCTAGAATGCATGCCAATATATCCAATGGGAGATTGTGTACAAGTGACCCTCTCCAGTGCCTTTCAAGATGTTTATGTTGACACAGCCTGGAAACCAATCCATACGGTACGTGCAGCTGCTTCCGGATCGAAAGTGCTTCCGCCGGACTGGCTCCAAAATTATTCTTGCCCATTATTCACAGACTGCAATGTAATCATTTGAGAACATGAGATTCAAGTAGTGAACAGCTGACTCATGACCAGTTCGATCTACAGCCTCCCATCTGCGCGAGCTGTATGTTCACAGAATTAGGCTTCAAAACACTTTTGCCCAAAGATCTTGACGGTAATCGTCTGATCTTCATGTACTCTACAACTGAATTGTGATGTTACATGAGTAGTGCAGCTTCAGTACTACCTCCTGGTGTCGCCCGAGAGCAGTACAGCACCTTGAGCAAGCTTGCTGGATTTCAAATCTTCTCCTAAAGGAAAATCCGATCAACAGTCCCAACGCAGATCAGCGCCTGCTTAGTGTCTCAGACATTGATCTTTAACAAATGCGTTGAACACTAAAGCTGCCAAGAGGACGACATCGCGGGCCTATAAACTTCCTGGTACCAGAAGTTACAAAGGAGGAAGAAGCTAGCCAAAACTGGACTTCACAATTACATGTCCATCAAGCTCTAAGGCATGTGTAACAAAGCAGGTCACGCGGCGCAGCACTTACATGCTGCAGTACTCCAGAGATCATGAGCGCCGTTTACAACCCGTGATGTACATACTTTCTTTCCTTTCTACACGCTCCATTACTAGCTAGCAGTGCCCTCCATCCTGCAGGTGATCACGACCAACCAGAACCCACCTATAAGTACAGCTAGCGCCACAGCGTACAATAATTCCTTGACGCCAGTCATGACTTCTCGAGACTAATCAACCGTATTAATTCTTCTTCCCACTGGAAATCATGATATTCGTGATCATTTTTTTTTTGTGACAACTACTAGTACTACTACCTCCACCCGCTTCCATTGTACACACCTGCACCCCTACGACCATTCCACCACACAAGATGAATAATATATATTAGGAGGATATAAATAAAGCTGTACTGGTGTTCTACATCAGATGGCTCGATCATGACTTACTCATCAGCAACAACTTGAGCAAGAGTATAATATATTTAAGAATCAACTTATACTTCACTCCGCCATCTCTCTCATGAACATCAATCTCCCCTAGCTAGCAACCACAAAGCAGAGCATGTGCTGCTGCTGCTTTTGCTGCTGCACTAGCAGACGACGACTGCATGACACACATCAGTCCGTCACGCGCTTGCAAAGAAAGCCAGAAGCGTCGTACTAGCCAGCTGCTAAAGAAAAACACACCACCACCAAACCAGTCCGGAACTCCCCGTGGAAAAACACGGAACTGGTGAAAAGACAACAAATCCGGTAGAGAGAAGAGAGAGAGGAACAACAGCGTGGGATGCGTGCTACCACTGCTGTAATCAAAGGGCCTTGTGTAGTAAAAACCTGGCCAGATTTCCTAGTGTATCAGGAGATACTCTTACAAAGTGTATTACAGCCGTCGGACTTTACAAAAATGGTGTGGGCTTTTCATTTTAGTAAAGTCCGGCAGACATTTTTTTCCATGATACCCATTGGCAATCCAGTGAACACTTGCCAGGTATCTTGGGAAATATAATTTTAAGAAAAATGATGCCCAAATTTTACACTATGTAAAACTTATGGACAACAGCTTTATGGAAATTCAAGACTTCGTCAGTTTTGCCTTCAGGCCCCTTATTTTTGTCAAGCACCTGTCGCAATGCTTTACCCTACACTTTAGTACACTCATTTATAGATCAATTGAATGATTAGTAGTGGATTAAATTACTTGTCCCCCTAATCAAATCCATTGCACGGCACCCCAAACACACCGAACAAAAAATATTAAATCGGCCAGAGAAATAGAATGCAGTAGTACAAAATTACTGCTGGGATTTTGTCCCCAGTCTGCCCTTCGCCCCATTCATATTCGCTAAAAAAATTGGGTGATACCTGGGCACGTTTTGCACTCATAACTTCTCATGTTATGAATGTTCCAAAGGACAAATAACATGCCTACACACAGGTTAAATACCCCTAATACTCAAAACATGTTTAGGTGTCACAAGGTAAAAACAAGTGGGGCAAAGGGCAGACTGGGCGAAAAACTTGCAGCAGTACTTTTTGTACTGACTGCATTCAATTTCTTTGGCAGGTTTAACATCTTCCACTAGCTCTTGGATTTGTGGGAAAATTGTGAAACTTTATCTCCAAGATTAATAGACTAAAATCGCAACAGGGAATTGTGTTTCACAGAGAGTTTTGCAACATCCCCAAGGAGCCTACCTCGCAAGGAAGTTCAAATTATGCGATCAGTAGGGTACTGTGAACCAATGTCAAATGAGAAGCCGATAATTTTCCCTGATTGAGAAGCAGATTTTCGCTTTGACATTGACTCTGAGGCTCACTTTAAACTAGGAGTCAAGGGCAAGGTTGAACTCAAATTAAGCATTCCTATTGGTGCAATCACTGAATCAGTCACAAGGGCTTTACACTAGGAGTCAAGGCTGAAAAATTAATTAATTAATCAATCTATCACTTTATGGCCTTGACTTGGCCTCAAGGCAAAAAAAAAGTTACCTACCAACTTTGGAGGCCAATTTGCAACCCTTACCGTCAATGTTGCTGCAATAAAATATAGTTGTTTTGATGAAATCCACATGGTAGAATGAAGTAACCCTGAACCAAGCCTTATATTTCTACTTCATTATTTCATCTTTCTTTAATTTTTCTCTCCTCAACCAAACACTTCATCTTTTAGGTCTTCATTTTATCTCTCTTCATTTTCTTCTTCTCAACTAAACCTTATTTCTTCCATTTCTTCATTTCATCTCGCTTCATTCTTTATTCCTCTTTTTGATTTTTTATGTTTGTTTGTGAATGACGGAGAGATGTTTTATTTTTCTATTTGAGATATGGCCATAAGAAAACGAGAATCACAAAAAAATTATGTTTATGTTCACCCATGGTGGTCTGACTTTCAAATTTTAATTTGAAAAAAGAATCAAAAATGAGAAAAAAATGATTCAAAAAAATGGAAAAAAGCAGATGAGAGGTTGAAGCCTTGGTCGCTACTTTTTGGTCTTAATTGCTTTACACATGAACTCATTGACCCCCAAACAAATAAAATTTTATTAATAATTTGGGGCCAAACAATGAGCCAAGAAATGCTCAAATTTTTCATTATTGACCTCAAGATTTTTTTGGCCTCAACTCCTAGTCTAAAGCAGGCCTAAGAAGGATTTCTAACTTTCCCACATTCAAGCACACTGGGAGTTGTTCAAAAACTCCTTGTGAGACTTAACTTTACCATTAAACTTTAAACCTGCCCCATAAATGAATTGATTGCCTGCCCCCTGCACAAACTAGACTCTAGTCTACTGTCTAACAAGTTCTGTGTATCCCTCAATTAAAGTTTGGCAGGTTTACACCTCATCCCTGTTTTTAATAACTGTTCTTAACAATAGCCTCTCTCTATCTCTTTCTGGCTGTCTCCATTGTCCAAACGTCCAGACTGCCTCTCGTACAGGCCCCAGGGTAAGCTCCAATGCCACACTGGTTGTGTAGGTATACAATTTCTATGAAAGAAGTTTTCTTCTTTTGTTGGCTCTGCCCCTAGTGAAGAGACTAGGTATTATTGGTGTAGGATTTGAACACAAAATTTTGGTTCCAACGTGTGAGCGACAGCTGAAGTACTATGTGTGTGTGCATATGATGAATGGGCATGTTCCATATATAAATGCATGCATCCAGATGAGAAGTTCTATGTTTAAGAAGCGAAGTTAATAGTTTGACGTCTGAACCTGTCATACAGGGCAGAGTCATTCCAGGTGATCAGATACTATTTCCCAATTATGAAGGAAAAGGAAAATTTTAATTTTAAAAATGTACTTTCAAGAAATGAAACCAGTCATTCAGAAAATTAGTGAAACCAAAAACAACATTAATTGAAAAGAAATAACAAAAAAATTGTTTGTTGTTGTTGTTTTAAAATTGGGGTGGTTGGTTGGTTGGTTACTCCTGTTGTGGTTACTACCCTTGCAATGTCTGCTGCTGCTGCTGCTCATTACTAGTACAACAAAAAGAAAACCCACGATTCTCAATTTGATTTATTTCCTAGCTAGGAGATTTGATGCCTGAGAAATTGTCTTTTGTCTTTTTCATTTCAGACAAATGTCCATAGTCGTTACTTTATAGAGTTCCTTGTATCCCACGTATAATTTTTAATTTCATAGAAATGCTTTTTCTGGGTAAGGAGACGAGCATTAGGGAAGCTATGAAGTATTCATTACGTAATGTGTTCTTGGATCTTATTCTTGGCTGGTCTATGATGCATATAAGAAGAAGAGAGGGAAGCTGCATATGAGGTAGATTTGTTAAGGGCAGTTGCTTTCTGTGATAGCTGGGGGCTGTTTCACGAAAAAATTGGTACTCAAATCCTTCCTCAATGATGCTTCTGTATAAGTTGACTCACATCTTTCACACTAGTGTTCCACAATAATTAGACTCCAATCTTTTCTCCACTTTGCCATCCAAGGCAGAATCAATGAGCATAAACCCCTTGGAATTCCAAATGACATTCTTGTCCACCCAGTAAATTAGCAGCTGATAGCCATCCCCATGAAGCTCACATGTATACAATCATTGTGAGTGCATCCTAATAATGACTAAATATAGGGACTAATAAGGCTGAAGTTCTTAAAACAGATTTGAAGTCTTTTGGAGTTGAGATTCAGAAGTTGTTCCATTTTGGGTTGGTGGATGGTACACGAGGAGAAATTTTGGCTTTGTCTTTAGTGAACAGTGGACAGCATGGAGCACAAGGAGCATTACCCCTTTGAGGAGAGCTGTCACCCTTGAGACCAACCTGCTCTAACATTTGCACATGGCCATTCTGATTGCCTATATGTTGGTCATGAACCAGACCCGTGCCAACACCCTAATCATTGCATTCAAACACCTGATTGACTATCCCATTTGCTCTGCTGCTGGCTGCTGATGGCAAGGACTATCAAAGTATCAACAAACAAAACAAATTGTTAGGTAAAGAAATTCATATGCTGCCTTGTAAGTTGTGGTGGTATTTTTCTAAACTGTCAAAATCATGATGACCATGGCATATGGTCAAATCATGGCCATAAAATAAAGAAATAAAGTAGCCCTTCCCTTCTATTTCCTTCCAAACTCCAGGTCCCCCAATTGAAAAGTTTGTCGATTTCAGTGGATTGGGGAATCTCAGCAACCAATAGTGATGGCAAGGGCAAGAGGGAAGAAGATACGTATTATTACGCAAGGTAGAGAAATGTTGAACTTTCATCCTAGATTCAGGAAGGTTCTGACAGGCCCGACAACACAGATGACCTTAGCATATTACCTTGACAATCTTTAGGTAACCCTCTGGAGTCTGGAGGCTGACCATATTCCAAAGCTGACTATAATTCCCCGTTTCTGAATATCTAAAATTCAGAATCAAGTGTTTTTGGCAAATGGATTATACCAGTGCTTTTGTTTTTTGGCTAAATTTTGCACAGTGGTGACCAAAAAACAATCCATAATCAAAGTTTGTACAAAAGGTCTTTTTGGAACAAATACACAAAGGTCACCAGATTTTGACAGGAAAAGAAGAAGTTAAACCATATTGTCTCATCCTAGGCCCCTTATTTTGAGAATGCCCCCACCTGAGGGCTTTACCTTACACTCAAGACATCATGTTATATCAAATAATGGGGTCCTTAACTGAAAATGGTTGGGGGTCTTGGTACCTGTAGGAACGGTGTTGACAAAATGCTGGTTGGTATGAAGAATAGCTTGGCTGTCATTGCTGGCTTTTATGAAATATTCAAATTTCTGAGGTTCAAATTGCGAAATGAAGATTTCTTACTGCCCAATGATTTTGTGGAGTGGTTGTATCAGCAAGAGATCAAGCAGCAGCAACTTCACTATAGCCTGCTCCTAAATTTGATTTGTAAATCTTAACAAATTGTTAAAATTTTCTCACTACTATCCTCAACCCGTCATATGTGGGAATAGACCAGTGTTTTTTCCTCAGGTGAAATTTAGTTCAATTTAATTCTTATGAAAAGAAAGTGGTTTTTGAGGTTTTCATGTGTCATATTTTTTCAAATTTTCAGAAACATTGCTGGATTTATATATCACTACTGTGGCCTGTTGCATTGGCTCAAGTGCGAACCTGTTTGAAAATAGGGGAAACTCAACATATGAAAATTGTTTTGTAGGTAGGATTTAGGGTTAAATTAAACCTTAAACCCTAGACCCTATATCCAATTTTCGAAGAGTTAAATATGACCTGCAAGTGTGACAACATTCTCAACTGATTTGTGCTTCCACAACCTGGTTTTCTATAATTTATTTGAATTTTCAAGGGAAAAATTCACTTAAATTTTGATATTTCCCACATCCTAAGTCCAAAACCTATGACATTAATTTCATTAAATGTTATTCATCAAGATCTTTCCAACAACACCAAAGGCACATCCAGTGAAAGCATGGTAAAGTATATTGAAAAAATTGATGAAAAAATATCACATTTAAAAAGAGACAATTTTTCACAAAAACACAAGAAAGTATATCCAAATTTTTAGTCTGTGGTCCACAACCCATGTTTTTCTAAAGCTAGCAGAAAGAAATATATATATATATATTTTTTTCGTAGCTTTTAACATGGAACAAGATTAAAAAAAAAGCCAACAAAATGAGACTATATATCATTGGTATTTTAGCAAGAATACTTGGAATAATAATACCCCTTTTACTAGGAGTAGCCTTTTTAGTTTTAGCTGAACGTAAAGTAATGGCTTCCATGCAACGTAGAAAGGGTCCTAATGTAATGGGATTGTTTGGATTGTTACAACCTTTAGCAGATGGTTTTAAATTAATGATAAAAGAACCTACTTAGATTTCATTTTGAAATTATTGAGCTCTCAATTGGGTTTATTGTAAATCAATTACAAAATTTCAAAAACTTTGGAAAAATAAAAGTAGGGAATAAGTACATTTGAAATTGACTGGTCAAAATGGTGATCAAACCTACTTTTTCATTAGAAAAATTAATGAAATATACATGTATGAAGTTATAGCATAAAGATCATTGTATATTCAAGTGTATCACCAAAAAACAAATTTACTTTCTCTTTGGTAGAATATACTTGACACATACTTGAATCAATTCTTACACTACAAAAAATAGATTTTTAAATCTACTTACATTTTAAAAAGTCTACTTGAAACCTACTTAAATTACAATGCAAATTTTTTAAGTTAATGCATAATAATGAACAAGTATCTTGTTATTTATCTTTCAACTAAAAAGATTGAATGTATAATAATGTTTTGATGGGTTTTAGTCCTACTTTTTGTTCATTTAACAAATAGATTGGCAAGTACTTTTAATTGTACACTTTACCATGCTTTCACCCATCCCAATTTTTCATACTTGAATTGAATGGTAGGTCTCGAAGTGCGACTGCATTCCCAATTGAATTTTCTTTCCAAAACTTGGTTTTTGGTGATTTATTTGAATTTTCATTGACAAGAATTATGTAAAATTCAATATCTCCCCCATCTTACATCCAAATCTTACAAAATATATTCCATTAAATCTTATTCCTTGAAATCTTTCCAACAACACCAAAGGCACATCCCAATTCTTCTAAAATTTTCAATTATGATTTAATTTAATTTTCAATGAATAAATCATTCAATATTCAAAAAAATTACACCACAAGCCCAAACATCATGAAACTAAAGTCAATACACCCTTCCTCACTGAAAGGTTTCCAAAGATACTAAAAACACAATATGTAAAATGCACAAGATAATCAATATTGTTCTTCAACAACTAAATGATACAACACATTCCTAGCATGTAATAAGGATCAGCAAGGATGATCAAATTAACTTGCAACCAACTAGATTGTTTGTCTTGTCCAAATACATCTTGGCCATAAGTGGCTTATACTTTTGACAAAATTTTCGTTAGAACAAGGATAATCAATGGGTTTTCATGTTTTTGAACATTACAAGCCCCTTAGTTTCCATCATATTAATGAACTTAATGAACTCCAAGTGTTTTTTTGAATTATGGGCGAATTATGAATGATAATTCTGTAGTAGATTTGCTATATTCAAAATTTTCAAACTAAACAAGGTCTTGAAAGCTAGATTATATCTATGAGCCATGCATTGAACCCTAATGGAAAATGTTGCATGTCAAATGTGTTAGTTTAGTTGATTAGTTAGGTCCTAATTAGTTAAAGATAAATCGAATTAACTTAGTTATTTGGGTTTTATTTCAAATTAATTCAAGTGTGAATAGGGTTTGGGATATTTTGTTGATGGGATATAATTTTAGGTTGTGTGATTTCAAATCATTTTTGGTGATTTGAAATTCTAAAGCACATTATGTTTTCTACACTGTAGTTTTTTTGTGTTATGGCAATTTTCTTTTGGCATATGGTGTTTTTGGTTTTCCATCTTATGTTTTGGGTTTACATTCCTATGTTTTTGTAGGTGAATCATCTTTTAGTTTGGATATGGTGTACAATTCATAATATTTTTATGTTATGTGTTGTATGTGTGGTGATAGTGATGGTTATGTGTGCCAACATAGGAGCACACAACATGTATGGTAAATATTGATTTGCAAATTGACCTTAGTTTTGGTTCCTTGGAATGTACAAACCCCATCAACCTCGAAAAATAATAATTTTGAGCTATAAAACGTGAAATCAATCCTCTGCCAATTTGTAAAACTTATGATTATAACCATCAAGTTGTTAACCCGTGTTCCATTAACAACCTTTCAAAGGAAGATTATCATTGGAATTCTTGCCTAATTTTGCATCATGAATAATGTGTGTATGGAGATTTAATTGGGTGAAAACACAGTTAAAAGAGTAAGGGCACCAAGGTAAAAGTCCTTTTCTAAGGATTGCACATGACACATGTCATTTTTGTGTTGGTTTATAACTTTAAAATTTGTATTTGGGTATCCCTTTAGGCCATATTCAAGATCAAGGAACCCAAAAGGATTGCCACACATGAAAAATTCATTAACGTATGTAACTTCTAAGTTTGATTAGGACTCAAAATTTTATTTTATTTTCTCATTTCTTGAATAATACATTCAAAATAAATGAATGATATAAAAAAATTAAACATTTGATACAAAAAGGATTTCCATTGAAGTCCTAAAACAAAAAAGTTTATGATTGTAACAAAATCAAAAATGTTTTAAAGGACATGAAAGGACTCCAAAAGCTTATTGAGTTCTAAAGTTCTTGGATTCATAATGGGTTAAAAGGCCATATTTACCTATGTTAGCCAATAAAAGACTATGTGAATCAATCTTTACAACAAACATGACCAAATAGTCAAGACAGTTTTAAGGAACATTGGCTATACACTTAAGGACTATTAAATTTGGTTAGTTTATGGCATTTATGGATGCAAAAATCTTGGTATCATTAAAGTTAAGTCCCATAAAGAAAATATTTTAAAAGTATCCAACCTTGTTAAAAATCAAGAATTTTTTTAGTTTGCATGACCTCAAGGACTTTGTTTTTGAAAGTCAAGTGTAAAGTCCTTCGTATGGGGAAATGTGTATTCTGAACGTTTGATCGGAGTTGTTGATATTAGGTCATTACCTATCTAATGGTTCAACTTTTGCAAATTTCTTTTCACACAAACAGAAATGTTTTATAGTGGTGATCGGTTTACAATGTAGTGCAGTTGTTATTCCATGTACGTCCTCTATGCACTATGCACAACACTTTTGAGCTCAAAGGACATGGGGGAGGTTTCAAGCTCACATCATGGAGTTCTAGGTTTTATAATATCCATGTTTTCTCTATCTTTTCATTTTGAAGGGCTTCTTGTTTATGAGCTTAAAGTACATTTTTTTAGAACAATTTGATCTTCAACATTCCCGAATAGGTTTGCTAATTAATAATTCTACAAGGTTCAATAGCTCAATGCACGTAGGTTTTGTCTTTGCAAATACTCATGAAGATCTTTGATGTTGTAATAGGTTTTAGGAGTTTATTGCTTATAAGAATTACAAAATGTATGCAAACATCCATAGTGCCAAAGCTTAAGTTTGAAATAGAACTATTGCCTTCTTACTACATCAATTGCCTAGAACTTGGTGACCTTTTCATATACAAAGTTCCTTTAAGGGTGCATCCTTGGGGTGTGAATTTCATCCTTATAAAGCCAAAGATCTATCATTATAATTTCAAAAACTTTTGCTTTTGTGTGAGGAAGGTGGATTGGGTTTCAAAGGCCTATGTGCACATTGGAGGTTGGTGGATATTGGTTTCGCTAGATGAATCGAATATGCAAAGACTTGATTAGGTCTATGTCTTCTCTTACCTTTGAGATTTTTCAAAGTTTGCCATTATTAGTTGCATAACTTTAGCATTGTTTGTGCTTTCACAAATGCCTTTGAGATTCCATTAGGTTTACAGGCCATGAAACAACTTAGGAATGATTTTTTCTAGAATACAATGTGAACTTGCATTTAGAAGATCTATTGATATCTATATGTTAAATTAAATGCAGGTGTTTCAACATATGTGTGGGTGTGTTCGTTGATTTAGGGTTGTGATCTATATATCGTTTTTTGTACATTTCAGTGTTTTTAATGGGGAACAAAAAGAATCAGCATAGAGTTGGAAAGGGTACTAGGAAAGCTTTGAAGACACAAGTTGCATGAAGGTTGGTGGCTAGGGATAGACAACACAAATTTGGGGCTACTAGGAGAGAAATGTTTATTCAATGTCAACAAGTTATTATAGATGGTAATCCTACTCACATTGTTGACATAGATAGGTTGACCTTTAGACTTGCAAATTATATTGCACCACTCCTACATAAGATGACAAGAATGAAAGGCCTTGAGTATCAATGATTGGCCATGGAAAAGCTTTTAAAACAACCCATTTTTGAACAAGGCAATGCTAGATGTGGTTGTGAATTCAAAACAATATGAGACTACATTTGAAGTTGTTAACAACATGAGAAAAGGTTGGCAAGGTATAAAGGCTGGTCATAGTCTTGATGAAATGAGAGCTAAGAATGTTGTCAACAATGTGGTTATTTCAAGTTCTACCCAAAGTTTTATTGTAGTGGGCCAACTCATTGGAACAAATTGGAAAATCTTGAGAAAATGACAAAGCAGGAGAATACAACTTCAAGATGGTACTAACATGCAATGGGCCCCTGTAGTCTGAGCAAAAAGAAGAGATGCGCTTACAAAAGATGTCATTGATGTGGTGATGGAATTTTGGAAAAATGAGACTAGGGTCAATCCAAACAAACGAGACATCATGAAACACTACATCATGAAGAATAGATGGGAAGAACATGCTATTCATTTTTTTGAAAAACCACAAGTACATTCTTCTAAATTTTTTCAATTTGATTCTTTCTGCAATTTTTTAATTTTTTGTTTCAACTTGTTGCATTGTTTATGGTTGTTCATGGGGCTTAGATCTATGGTTGTAAAGGACACCATAGTTTGAAAACATATGTTTACAATTTCATCTAATTGAAGTTTTGCTCATCTAAGGTTGTCATCCTAACATGTTAAAGTTCTTGATATAGTTGTATTTTCAGATTGGTCTTCTGTTTCATTTGAACTTGTGTATTCATTTGTCAAGATTGTCCATATGGGTTTAAGATTTATGGACTATTCATAGGTCTTGGATATGTTATATGTCATTATTGACCTTTTGCAATTTAAGGAAAAGTTTAGCAATTCAAGTCCATATAATTTTTTTAATTTTTTTTTGAAAAGATGTAATTATAGTTTTTAATTTTCCATGTGATTGAAACCTTATTCATATAAGGGTCACAAGAAAAAACCACATCAATTAAATAATTTCCAGAAACTTGGTGCGTTTTCCCAGTTTCTAATAATTTAAATTTCAACATGTTTCTATGATTCAAGTTTAACAAAGTTAAATGTTTCATAATTAGTTATAACAATTCTTGAGGCACACCACCTTGACCTTGTGTCTTCCCTCTTTTCATGTGTATTTGATGTGTGGTTGGTCTTGAGAATGCCAAATTCTCAATTTAGTGCCAAAAGAAAATATCATGAATTTAGGTCCTTCTTGAATAAATTATTACATTTTTTGTTTCATGTATGATGCATCTACAACTATTGATCCTCCATATTGTTCAACCTTATTCATCTAAGGGCTCAAGTAGTTTTAATGTTAAAGTTTTGGACTATGTTACACACAAACCATCATGATTTTGTATTCATGATTGTTCTGTGTATTTGTCTAATTATGGTGAATTTTTACAATTTTTGATGCTTCAAGATATATTGAGTTTTTGTGATTCAAAAAGTTACTAAATTAAGGTGGACAATCAGTTTTTAAAATTCTTGTAGCAAACCATCTCGATCCTATGTTTTTGGTTTCCATGCATGTATTTCTAATGTGGGTGGTCACAAATGTCATTATTGGTATGATTATTTTATAGATGGATGGAATTTTATGGCTAGTAGGTCCTGCATAAATTAATTTGGACAATATTTAAATTGACATGATATGTGAATCAACTAGGTTTGCTGATCTACCTAATTACACAATCATATGTATAATTTCATTGCTAAAAATTGCACATAGTTGAGGTTAGCTGAATGTACTATGTTTTTTTACATTGATGATTTGTCTTGAATGTGGTCAAGATCAGGCAGCCCCTACTTTGTCATCTATAAATTGGTGTCCAATTTAATGAATTGGTGGTCCTTGAAATAATCTGAAACATGGATTTTGATTTGATATTGTTCTGTCTACAGTTTTGTCCAATTTTATGATAAATGTCGGTCCAAGTGAACCAATTTGAACCATGCATTTTTATGCATTATTGTTGTTTTTATATTTTTGTCCAATTTTATGATAAATGTTGGTCCTTGAACCAATTTGAACCATGCATTTTTTATGTGGTATTATTGTCTACAATTTTTTCCAATCTTACGATAAATGTTGGTCCTTGAATTAATCTAAACCATGTGTTTTCATTTGGTATTGTTGTGTTTGTAATTTTGTCCAATTTTATCATCATACGATCCTTGAAACAATTTGAACCATGGATCTATTTTGATTTGGTATTTATATGTCTATAATTTTATCAAATTTTATGATTTGTTGACCTCCTTGAAACAATCTAAACCATGTGTTTTGGCTTCATATTATTGTGTTTGTAGTTCAATCCAATTTTATGATATGTTGGTCCTTGAAACAATTTGAACCATGATATGTTTTGATTTATTATTATTTTTTTGTAAATTTGTCAAATTTTACCATTTATTGGTCCTTGAAATAATCTAAACCATGGATGTATTCTGATTTGATATTGACATGTGTTTGTAATTCTATCAAAGTTTATGATGTTTTGATCTCTCAAAGAATTTGAATCATGGATGTGTATTGATTTGATATTAATATTTACAATTCTATCATATTTTATGATTTATTAGTCTTTGAAACAATCTGAACCATGTGTTTTGATTTGATTTAATTACGTTCGGAAGTCTATGACCCAAATTTATGGTTTTTTGGCCCTTGAAACAATCTAAACCATGTGTTTTGATTTGGTATTACTACATTTGGAGGTTTGTCCAATTTCATGGTTATTTGTTCCTTAAAATAATTTGAACCATGAGAACTCTAATTTCGTAAATATGTGTTTTTAATTTTTCAAGGTGATGTGATTGAAACTTTACTCAAATCTAACAATTCTTTTGAGTTGTTAATGTGATAGTTCTTTTAATTTGATAGTTCTCTTATGTTTTCTTGGATATCATTTGTCATGGATTCCTTGGGCCTCAAGAAGTAAAGTATATCATGTACTTAACCTATTGTAGGAGTCAAATTTTTAATTCATAAATTAAGTCCTTGTATTCTGTATATGAGTCCATTGATGTCCTTACAAGTTCACTTTGCAAATATCCTTTTGTAGTTTTGTTAGCTTTGCTCAAATTATTTGAAATGTAAGTATTTTATGCCTCTAATTCCTTCAACTAATTCTTGTAGATGGCAAGCAATACAACCATGAAGTATTTATCTAATCCTTTGAATCCTTAAAAAATTGTTGCCATCAAGAATCTTGTTAGGAGTTGATCTTTTAAGTGTTTATTTATGCCTTTGGGGTCCTACAAGTCTTGAATTGAAGTTGCCTTGAAGAATTCCTTTGAAATCTTATCAGTCTTGAAACTGCCTTGAAGAACTCCTTTGGGATCTTATTAGTCAAATGAAGCTACTTAGTATTCCTTTTGGACCTTACAAGCTATCTTGAGACTACCAACAAAGTGTAGGACATCTTCATGAACCAGGACCTTAATGTTATTAATCCTTCAGAGTCCTAGATATGGTTATTGTGTCTTGCATTTCCTTTATGCCTTTGGTTATAATTTGTAGTCCTTCGTTAGTTTGTAATTGTAATTGTAGATACTTAGTATGCTAACATAATTCAATTGTATTTTCTAGTTACATGTCTTTATCAGGTTTAAAAAGAAATATCTAGCAATTGGGATTAGATTCATATCGTTCTATACATTGAAGCCTTGGTTTGTGCAAAGGTTGAAAGAATTCAACATTTATTGCTATCAATACCATATAGAATTGAGGGAGCCCAAAGATGGATTTAATAACATGTGATGTGTAGGCCACACAAAGCTTGTACTTGCTAGTGTAATGAGGTATGCAATCTAGTAGTATCTACCCATGATCAACATCAAACACCAAGTTGTTTGAATAATGAATCAATTCTCAAAGGTGTCACTAATGTTTGGCAAAAGATTGTTTGTGCAAAACTTGAATTCCAAAAATGGCATGCCTTGGATTACATTAAAGGAAACTATCCAAATTGTGGTTTAAAGTTGTTGAAAATTTTCCAATTGGAGAAGGATCCAAAACATGAAACATTCTTGAGTTGGAAGTGCTTGCAAGAAGTACCTATTAGGATCACAAAAATAGGAGAACCCAAAATAGTGATTTGTTTGGAACATATGCAAAGTCAATGTTCTGAATACTTGGATTTCATGGGGCCTAGATTGCAACAATTTGTATTCCACAACGTTGTTGCAACTTGGCGGGATTGTCAATACAAATTGTGCATGGCAAATCAATCACCAGATTGTTTTGTTTCCTATGTTGACTTTTCCAAAAATTATTCATTCATGGAGTCAAATGAGATTCAAACTAAGCATTGGCACAACATTCAAATTATAATTTTAGTACACTTGACTTAGAGGATCAACCCTAATTTCAGTGTTGGAGATGATGAAAAGACAAGAGTGATTATTGAGTATCATTTTTACATTTCAGACGATTGCATTCAGGATAATCTGTTTGTTCAACATTGCTTTAGATGCCATTAAACTTGGCTCCAAGCACAGAACATAATGCTCCTTATTGAACACACAATTTGGAGTGACAGATGTGCATCTTAGTTCAAGTGCGCCAGAACGTGGTTTCATGTGTCAAGATACTAAGCACTAACGAAAACTGTTGGTATTCCTCATGGGTGTGTTATGGGTTGGAACTATTTTGGAATAGGTCATGGCAAGGGCCAATGGGATGGGACCACAACACATGTAAAAACTGCTCTTCGTAGTGAACAAGTGAAAATTGTTAGTGCCACAAAGCTACAAAATGCTTTAGATGTGTGCAATTTTCTGGAAGCAAGTATGGGTATGGCACATCTTGCTTACCTTATAGTTCAATGGTAAGTAAGACGATACTTCCATGAAATTAGGTTGGGAGATGTTGATAGCACTCATGGCTTTGAAGCACACAAAGTTAGTGGTAGTAGGTCAAAACATGTAATTTGCTATGTTTCTCATTTGATCAAAACCTTACTACATGTGCAAGAGTTGTCTTGCTTTTGCAAATTTTGTGTAGATGGTGGAGATGGACCCTATGACAACTATACCCATGTACAACCTTGGGACCTAGTGACATTAGAACCTTGCTCAGCTATTGATGTTAGGTGTGATCTAATCATCGATGATATGTGGGAAGTTTCTCATGATGGAGAATCATTAACAACTTGTTTAGAGGTTGGTGATTATTTTGTTGTTGTAGCTACTAATGACGTAAAAGACTGTTGGTTTTGGGTTTTAATGTGCACAGAGAAGTTGCATATGGTAATAGAAGAAAAACATGTAAACACATATGGTCAAATGTTTTTCTACGATAATCAAGTTGTTATTAGCAAATACTTCAAGCAACAAGGTAGGAGTCCGTACTCATATGTCCAATGTGACATAGGTGAAACATACATCTATTCCCATTTGATTAAGGCGATGAAGTTTCAGATGATACAAAGTTCCATAGATAGAAAGGGAGAAAATTTGCCTATCAGCTTTCCAAGACTGCTTTACTTGAAATATAATCTATAGTTGAGAATGTTGAAGATGAATGATTTATCTACAAATTTGAAAATTGAAGATCTATTAGCATTATAGGCTTCACAAATTTGTATGTATAACCTGCAAATTTATTGTATTTTGTGGAAAACATTTCCACTTTGGATGTTAAATGATGTTGTGGCTATCTATGCAGTACATCTCGATTAGTGGATTATGGGTTTTGAAGGTTAGATGGTGGTTTTAATGGGTTTGAAAGATGGAGGTTGGTTTTCCTAGTATGCAATTACAATCATTAATAATTAATTAGGGTCTATGTCTTCAAGTTTCATGGTTGTGGTTAGTCCTTTAAGACTAATATGTCATGAAAAGGGGTTGCTTGATAGTTGTTTATTTTTGGTACAATTTATTGAAGGTGATGGAAGACATCAGTAAACTTTTGGCACATTATGCCATATTTTTGGAATGGTGGGCAATTCAACAAATCTACAACTTAAAAATTCAATGTTACTTGTAAGTTTATGTGTCCAATGTAAATGATGAAGAGTTTTTTAAATTTGAACATCATAAATCATTGTCAAGAATTTGCCAATGTCAAATGGATCTATGAAACCTTTAGAAATACATATTAAATTGATTGTGTGAGGATTCTATGATCTATAATGTGTTTTCCGTAATAGATTTCTAGAGATCTAGAACTATATGTTTAGTTATTTTTGCTAATTTAATTTGCAATCCATGAATATGCAAAATTACTAATAAGTCTCATATAAATGCATAGGTATGATTTACACTTTCTTTTAAAAACTGAAGTTGGTCCTTATTATGTTCAACCTCATGAAACAATGGTAACCATATTTTAAAATTAGGAGAAGTGATAAGCATCTAAACTAGTGATGATGGCCTGGTGGCACTAAGTCCACAAGTCTCCCCAAAACAAATGTCTAAACACCTATAATTAGCTAATTATGTAAATGTTAAATGATTTTTTTGGTAGAAACTTGGATAAGAGAATTTAATTATTTCTACACAATAAAGTAGACCAGAGACTTGTTTACATCCAATAACTTATGTTTTTTGTTATCTAGAACCAAAATGGAGCAAGATAAAATTATGAATGCCTCTAATGGAAACCCCACCCTTGTTTTTTCAAGGTTAGTTGGCAACCATTTTGGGCATCTACTCCTTTCCCTTAACAATTCATGAAATATTTTGGAGAATGAACAAAAATATTTAATTGAAATGATACCCATATAATTGAATGATAATCATGATTTAGTTGCAAAAAGGTGTTAAACTACTACTGATAATTCATTTATGCATGTTTAACTACTATGATGTATGTGTTCAACTTATATGTGACATTGTTGCAAAGTGTGGGAAAGGAAAAATGTTGAGCACCATGGCACATTTGCAATTAGGTGTTGAATTATTAATAGGAAGCTTTCACAACTTGCAAATTATCACACTTGCAACTATTTAAATGGTACATGACACAACTTATGAAGGTAAGTTCATGTCAAAATTTGAACATTCTAGTTTTTCAAATGGTATACATCTTAACTTGTTTGGTTGCATGACACCAAGATTGTTGGTGCAATTGTCCCTGAAAACTAGAGTATCAATCCCTCTCTTGGTGTTTTCAAAACATGTGCATAAATTGTAATTAATGGTAATCTTGTATAGTAAATTTGGATAATTATGTTTGAAGCATTTTTTAACCAATTCTATTTGAGCCGATTCTTTAACCAAATTTTGTGCCAATTTGCAAATTAAGAGCATTTCCATAATATTTAAAACATACTCACTCGACAATTGAGGTAAACAATGCATATGCTTGTACAAGATGGTATCTAGTCAATTTGGGCTGAAATTTAGCTCCAAAGGCCTATCAACTTCAAATTCCAATGGGTAAATGATCAATGAATGGACATAGGTTTCTAAGAAGAAGTTCAAAACTAGTTTCATCTATGAAGTCCATAATCCATCTGGGTAGGTAATATTGTTTTACTTTGACTTCTTTGATGATTTCTTGGCCTTAGCAAGTTCAAATCTTCTAGTTTTCCTAAGGGAGATTCCAAGAGTTGGATAACAAGCATTCCTCTTACTTTTCTTCTTTTAAGCTTCATCTATGCCAACTTGAATTTGACTCAATGAAAAGAAGTTTGAGACATCTAACTCCTGGAAACTAGCTTTCAAGTAGACAATTTCACCTTTGAACAAGACTTCAACTTTTTAGTATGAAGATCCACTGCATCAAATTGATCATTTTCAATCACTGTCTTCTTTGCAAGTAAGCCACCGCTCCCTGCATCATCATCTAAACTATGAGTTAAATCACTCACATCTATGTATTCAATATTTTTAGCCTCCTTTGGTAACATTTTTCGAGGTGGAAAGTGAATTAATGCAAGTTTAATGTCCTTGTTCTCAAGTGCTTCTTTAGATCTGAAGTCAAAATCACCTTTTTCTATGCCAAAAATTTCCTTGCCTATCTTAAGTGACTTCTCAATTTTGACAACTAATTTCTTTTTGTGATCAAAATCAAGCTTTGGCACTATGTTGCTGTCAAAAGCAACAACTAAATTCAATCCCTTGAAGGCTACCTTTTTTAGATCTTTTGCAATGTGAACTCGCTACTTAGAGTTCTTGAAAGGGCTTGTGACTTCACTTTTAGTATCTATTTGTACACAACAAGACAAATCTAGAACATCTACTTCACATATGGGGCATTTCTTGAATGGCTTGGCAAAAATGCATTCATAACAAAAATTGGAATGTCGGCAATCCTGACATATTTCAAAGAGACATTTAGGTTTAATGTAAGTAGTTTAACAACTCAATATGTACAAGATGATTCATTTTTAATGTATCAACACACAAATACACAATGTTCAAGCCTCCACCTAATGTCAACCACCTTTCAAAACTTTGTAAATTTTACAAGCTATTCAATAATGAATGTATGGTAATGCCTCTAAGCTCCTCATCATACCTAAAGAAAAGTCTAGCTCAAATCTTACAACAAGTAGATGATGTTATTTTAAGAATGGGGAATGACCTTGTATAGTGACAGTATGGAACAAACTAAACGCATATGATGTAGGTATTGGAAAGGAGCTAACTTGCAAATACATGAATTCAAAGTCAAAACACAAGTATTTGGAAAGTTAAGGAGAGAAAGATAAATCATTTTGGGTTGCTTAAGCTATTAGCATTAACCAAGAAGGTTAACAATTCAAAAACATTGTGATATATTGGACATACTTGAAACATTAGTTTAGATTTGTTAACATTGCATATGATACAAATAGTTGCAAGCATCATGTCCATGCTACAGGTATAGGATTTTGTGATTTAAAAAGCCTTTACATTACATTCCTCTTTCTCCATATCCATACAGTATAATGTAGAGGCACCCATGGGTGTGGCCTAGGAATCAGTGAGATCAACTCCATAAAAACATGATCTGATTCAACCACTGTAATGTTCATGATGGTTAAAAAATTACCACAAATAATCTCAAATGTTGAACCTACACAAATTTCATCTCCAGCTTGGAAAACCCTACACACAAATCATGACAAAAAGAGAAATCTCAGCACATGAAAATAATTCAAGACCTAGGATGAAATCATAAGAAAATAATTGAAAAGATGCATGCTTTTGAAGATTAATTCCTTTTAGGACTGCTTGTTGGCCCAACACACAAATTTTGAAATTGAAAAGAAACATCATGAGGAAAATTCATCTTAACTTGTAATGGTTTTACTAATTTGCATGTTATCTCTTATCTATGGGTAAAACCAATAGAAACCTATAATTTATGACTCAATGGAATCACAAAACACAATTTGAGTATTCCAAATCTAGATAGAAATATATACATGAATGAAATTAAAAAATAGTCCTAAGTTAGGGGTAAAGAATTAAAGGATAAATGAACATGACTTTTGAAGAGGTAAGGAAATAAGGAATTAAACAAATTGGAAACCAAGGAATCAAAACTTGAATCTAGACTCCATGGATTTCAAATGGACTTGCATCACACCACATTTTTGGTTTGGACTTCTCATGGACTTGTAATGGAATTACATCCTAACAATCCTAAAGCCCATAAACAAAATGGACTTATAGGACAAGGAATATTAAAAAAAGGATTGACATTGGACTAGCAATGGACTTATAAGCCATTAATCCTAAAGCCTAGGAACAAAATGAACAATAATAAACAAAGGATTGACAGCAGACTTGCAATGGACTTCTATGACAAGCAATAATAAACAAAGCACTAACACTAGACTTGTAATGGATTTACAAACTAGTCTTAAAGCCCGAAAACAAAATGTACATAACAAGGACAACCAATTCCTTGATCTTAAGATTGATATAGGACTGAACATTTAGACTTACATGCAACATTTTTATAATTCTTAAAGTTCATTTCTAATGGACTCTCACTAAAATCACAACCATTGGATATCAAAATTTAGATTTCAATGGACCTATGTTCTAAACTCATAAGGAACCAAAGAAGATTCTTATAACAATTCATTTTCAACATAGGATTGAACTAATTTTTAGATTTGATTGAACTAATGCAACAAATCCAATTCTATTAGGTTTAAAACTGAAACATAAAACACAATTACATTCCATAATTTTAAAAGCAAAATCTTGCTGGAACTATAAGCCTTGTGCTTCAATCTTTGCAATCAAGTAAAATGCATTGGTGATTTAATTTTCAAGGAGGTGAGCACAACTTCACTCAAGGGCCGAATACCAACCACTACTAACCAATTATGTTAGAATTCTTCCTTGTAATCAACAATCTTGCAGCATGGATGAAAACTCACATAATATGTCATACAACATATGTGGTACGTGTGATCACAACTAGCAACTATTAAGAAACCATTACGCGTAAACAAGGCATTCATGGACAACAAATGTGGATTTACCTGGGCACTATATAGTAGAAGGTTCAGGTTTATAATCAGGATCATGAAGCATGGACAATAGGTAAAGTCTAAACCCCCCACCTTTTTGCATCAACTTTAACAAGTCCTAAAACATTGTCATTTTAAAGTCAAGTTGACTTATCCTAGATTTCTTCTTTTCAAACACAAAATAAATTCTACCACCTTGGCCATTTGATCTACCCAAACCAATTCTTGTTCTCTTAATTTCATATTCATTGTTTGCTTCTCACTCAAAACTTGAACTCCTTTCCTTTTTAGAGCTTATACATCAACAACTTCATATTCAACCTTCACACATTTGCAAGTTGGAGGTTGTGGAGATGGTTTCACCTCATGAACACCACCCAATTCCAATTGCCAAACCAAATTGGCTACCTTTGTCTCCCTCAATTTTGTAGCATATTTGCCATAGTAAACTACATATTTTGCCTAATCAAGGTTGTCACCATTCATCCAGCATATCACACCTTGTACAAAACCTTTATTAATCTGGCCATTAGTCACCTTGTGTTGCCATGTGACCTTTTTGTACAATTCAAAAATACTCTACACCATTGGAGCATGAACTTTCTTGTCATATCTATACCCATTTTTTGAAATTTTGGGCCCAAAGACTTCTTCAATCTAAGATGTTGGCACATCTTTCTAAATTAAACTCAAAACATCAATGCCTCCTGTTTTTAAACCCATATTGTCAACATACCAACTACATCACGAGCCATGGACTTTTCCTCCTTTGAAAATCTTCTTGATGAGCTACATAATAAGTTTATAAAATAAATTGAACAAGAAAAACACAAATGCACAACAAATGTTTCCCTTTCACCAAGCTTTTCAATGAAAGTATTCAAGGCACACAACAAATTTACAAAGAAACTAAAATAAGAAAAAATACAATCTAAATGCCTAAGATTGAAGGTTGATCACTAAACTTTCCAAATCCAAAAGGCTATTGAAATTGTAGGTATGTAACTCCAAGTTTAATTATGAAATGTCAAGCGGGAAAAAGCTAGATGTGTGCAAAGTGTAAACAAAACATAAGAAAACAGGGAAAAAAAGGTGGGCTGCAATTGAGTCACCTAACAATTTTGTAATTTTTGGAAAACCCTACCCAAAAAAAGGACTTGCAAGACCTAGGGTTTGATTTTGACTAGGTGAAAAAGTTAGTAGGATTGTAATTTGTAAGTCCTAAAAGTGGTTCCTAATGGGTATACCTAATTTTGAATATGGCTTTTAACACCACATTTTAGATATAAATACATTTTTACTACATGTTGATTTTATATCATGTATATTATGCATTCATGCCCTTTATCACATAAACATGAACAACTTTTGTTAAAGGCACATTTTCAAAATCCATAATTTTTAAGGTCAAAAACATTTTTGAACCAAATGTGTTCAAATTGGTTGTAAAAACAATTTTCTTCAGTTCAAATTCTTTTGTCCTTCTAATCATCAATGTTGAAATCCTTTCCAAATTTTAGAAGGAATGGTGCACATTTGGTAGAAAGAAAGGACATTTGAAAAAAACAAGGATTGTTCATTTTCAAAGTTTGAATGCTTTCAACATGTAAAAACAAATTTAATTTGTATCAATCTTTGAGCATTAAACTTAATAATTAATGGAAGATATTCCAAAAAAATTATGACAATCCAAACTATTATGCTTCACTTGTGATTTTTCAAAAATCCAAAAATATAGTTTTAAGGAGTGTCCACTCACCTATGTGGCTCCTTTGATTGTGTTTTTACCCAAATACCATTATTTACATTAATATTCATTGATTCATCACATGTAAGGGAAACATAATTAACAATCAAAATAGTAGCCAAAATTGCATTAGTGACTTGAGAATACATGAATTATTTAGCCATTATTCAACATGAAATCTTTGACTAATGCATTTTGGGATTCTTAAGCACACCAATGGATGAATACAATTCTTAATTTTTTACATACTCCACTATAAAACAACCCCCTTCCAAGATTTGGAACAAATTGGCAAACAAGACCTTTTCACTTCCCAAATGAATGTTCTTATTAACCTATTGTAAAACAATAATAACTGATTGGGTAAAAAGCAAAGCTTGATTTTTTTGGTATGTTTAGGTCTTACTATTGTACCATTTTTCGCCTTTACACCAAGCTAAGGCATATCCTTTCTATCTTCCTCTTGCCCTCTTGTTTCATCAAAATGTACCATTTGGAAGCAAACAACGTCAATGGTTTCTTATTAATCATGTTACAAAGTTCTTTACATTTAACATTGTGAAGAATGCCTTTAGTGGCAAGGATTCGGTCAGCCCAAGGGAAATTTGTAACCCATTCAAGTTGAAATTTTTATGTGTTATTGTAAGATGTTTTTAGCTTTTGAAATAAAAGTAAAAGACAATGCAACAAATTTGGATTTGACTTAGTATTTGACAAATTGCTCAACAACATTTTTTGATGATGTGGGGGACTTGACATGGATGTTGGAACTCAAATTTAAATGCATAGGATATTTACTCCTCTTCCACTTAGTTACAAACCAATGAATTACAATTGAATTTTCAAAGTCAAAGATAATGCTGATGGTTTTGTGGCAAGGCACAAAGGCTCATTTGGTGGTTAAAGGATTTACACAAGTTGAAGGTGTTGATTTCAATGAAACTTTTTCCTTTGTTGTATGAATGGAATCAATTCAAAATATGCTTGTAGTTGTAAACATTAAAGATTTCAAAGTGCAATGTCAAATGAATGTTAAAATTTTCTTTTTGAATGGAGATCTTTAAAAGGAGATATACATACAACAACCAAAGGGGTTTGTGATCAAAAAGCCTTATTGTTTTGTAAACTTGATTGAAACTTAAAATCCATGGCCTTTCCCAATGTTGTGAATCTTCACCATTCAAAGTTTCCATTAAAAATGGGGTTCATCAACATCAACAAAAAAACACATGAAAGATTCACGTCTTTTTCAACCATTGTTGATTTTTTTTGCATTTGTTGAGGAATTCTTTCATCTTCCATCTCTAATTCTTGATTTAAAACCCTTTGTATTGATCTAAAATCCAACCTTGAAACCATTGTTTCCCCATGTTAAAGTTTCCAAATTCATTAAAGATAACATTGCAACTAATGATAATGTACTGTAATATAAGGTTGTACAATTTGTACCCTTTAATCTCTTTACAATAACTAATGAATATACATTTGACACCTTTGGAATCTAATTTTGTCCTTGCTTCCTTTGGCACATGAACAAATGTAACATAACCAAAAACACACAAGGGTGTCGGTTTGCTTGAGTGTCTCAAAAATATTGTCCCTCACAATTTTTTGGGTAGTTTTTGGTACAAAATACCACCTAAAGCAATGTCAAATGTGTGATAATAAAAATGTAAAATTACAATCTTGTAATATTGAATAAACACATCACAAAAATATGAAAACATTTCCATGGATATGAATATAAATGGTATTTTTGTGGTATTGTATAGACACCAAAATACTTGTCCTATAAGGCAAATGCCTCTTGTGCATGTAAAATTATTATAATATAACCATTTGTATAAGAAAAAAACTATAGTAAGTTGATATGTATATATAAGATGCATCTTTTGAATACCTTATTGGCCCAATTACATATATTGATGAACCTCTAGAATGTTAGGAATGTGTTAAAAATCAACAATTTGTTGTCCACATAACAAAATATTTTGATTTTTGTGTGAATGGATGAAAATCACCTTGTAGTGTATTTAACATGGTCTATTCTAATGCCCTATCTATTCTTATGTTTAAAATTAGTCCATTTAAAGTTGTAGTCATATGGTTTACAAATGGGTCCCAAACTTTCAAAATACCCATAAAATATGACTTCTTTTCATCAAATACCAAAATTTTCTATAGATTTGACTACAAAGTGGGTAGAAAATTGTCACAAGTCATGTGGTTTGAATGTTTCAAAATTTTGACACATATAAATTATGCAATTTGTATGTATAGGTGGGAAGGTTAGTGGAAATGTTTTAAAATGTTGTGATATTTTAAAATACTAAAAAACGACAATACCTTTATCATTTTTTAAACACTCAAGCAAACCATGACCCACAAATGACTTATGGAAACTTTGTATCTACACCAAACCCTTTTTGGTGTCATGCTAAAAATTACCTTAGCAGGGATTTGATTTTAAATATATCTTATAATTGGTATTACTTATGCCCAAAATCTATGATCTAACTTTAGCTTCATATGTTGCAACATGCATCACACACTTTCAACAAGTGATTGATTTTTCCTTTCAGTTACACCGTTCTATTCTAACATGGATGGAGTGGTTGTTTACTTCACAATGTCATTCTCTTTATAAAATGCACCAAAAGTTTTAAAGTCATATCACATTTAATCGCTTTGACTATCATAGACACCATTTTCACATGACGAATGAAATTCATTCATATGGATGTTCATCCATTATTCATAATTAATTTTTAGCTCATTATTTATTAACTCCTAGTTCACTATTATTTAACTGCTGATTCATTTTTTGTTAACTTCAAATTCACTCTTAATTAACTTCAAGTTCATTTGTAATTAATTCATAGTTTATTTCTAATTCACTTTCGATTATCTTTTAATCAACTCATAGTTAAATATTAATTCACTTATAGTTCATTTTTAATTCATTTTTAATTTAAGTCTTAATTAATTTGTAATTAATTTATAGTTAGGAAGCCTTCCATAAAAATTCCTTTGTTGGTGGGCACATAAAAACTTCCATGGAAGCTTCTTTGAGTTAGGTCCCCCCAAAAGGGTATAAATAGATGTAAGATCTCCCCATTACCTTTAGTATGTTCAACACCAGTCTAAAGTATGAGCTTGTTTTATAGCCTTCTTCTGAGCTATTTTTGTGTTTACATTTGTTTACTTCATTATAATAAATATTTGTTTGTATTTTGGTCTTGCACATTTCATATTTTTGGTTTTAGCCTTTATGTTTTTGTCTTCGTACCTTTGTTTCATGTTTTGGATTTAGATTTAGACTTATCCTTTCATCATTTGTCTTGATAATTTTCATGTTTGTGATATTGATCTTCTTTGTAATCTAATTTGCTACCAAATATTTGAAAACCTTAATCTTGTCAAACAAATGAATTTAATTTTCATACTAGTATGAAGAAATGTTTTCCTAGAGAAATCATCAATGAAAGTTAGAAAATATTTTGCCCCTCCATGAGATGTTGCATAGGACTACATATATCTATGTGCACAAGCCCAAAAATTTCCTTTGCATGAAAACCCCCACTCAAAGGAAATGGGGTATGATGGTGTTTACCATACACACATCCATCATAGAAATTCAAGTTATGATCCATTGAACTCCATGCTTTTAACAAGGTTATTTTGATCCATGGTTGTTAAAACCTACATACAGACATGTCCAAATTTATGATGCTTTAAGTTACTCTTCTTAATCTTAGTGCTACATTCTACAACCAAAAATTGAACAACTCCAACCAACTTATAAAACCCTCTTTCTTGAATAGCTTCAACAATCACCTTATTTGAATTAAAAGACTTTAACCAACATTTGGTGGCTTCAAATTCCACCTTGAAATATTGTTTTGTTAATGACTGACTAGTAACAAATTTTTTGTCAACTTTGAAACATATAACACATCTCCAATACATTTGGAAATCTTATTTCGCAAGTTGAAAACAATAATGCATTTCCCACATACATTAAGCACACTATTGGTTCCAAGATATATTTTGTGACTCAAAGTAAACTCCTTAAAGGTTGAGAATACTTCCTTTGAATGGTTAAATGTTGTGAAGCTTTGGAGTCAATAAATTATGCATCCCTACAAATTGCAAAAATAATTTAAGTAGTCATAAGAAGTTCAATTTTGATTATTGTGACTACTTGTGAAGAACCTTTGAATTCATTCTTTCAATTTTGTTTCTTCTGATGACATTCTCTTGCAAAATGGCTTTTAAAGCCACAACTATAGCAAGCTCCTTTCTTCTTATTCTTAAATTTCCTCCAATCTACAACCCTTTTGAACTTCCCGAAAACACCCTTATCAATTAATGTTCCATGTCTTGTACCATGCTTAAACTGCACTTCTTGTTTAATTGTAATTCTTCTTGCAACAATTGTCCACATATTAACTCCATAAACAATCAATTAGTGTGGGTACTAAGTGAAACCACAAGGTTGTGGAAAGATGGTGACAAGTTCTCTAAAAGTGTGAATGCCAAATCTTCATCAAAAACTTAATAATCAATGTTTGTTAATTGATTTCCAATCATCCAAAACTTGTCAATATGAACTTGCATTGAGTTGCCTTCCTCCATTTTAAGATTATAAAGCTCTTGATATAATTGTAGTTTGTTGTCAACATGTTTTTTCTCAAATGTTGCACAAAGATTATCCCATGCATCTTTTGTATTTTTTGAAAGTGCTACATGATGCAACAAAAATCAACATTTAAGCTAATTGTTCCATGAACCAATTTGTCTTTCTTCATGAACAAGTGATGTTCAATAATGCCTCTTTTAGGAACAATATTTCGAAATTCAACTTCTGGTGGCAATAATTCTCCTAAGGTGGTTACCCATAAATCCTTTTCATGCAAGGAAAAATCCATCTTCCATTTGCCATGTATGAAAATTATTGCGATTCAACTTTTCAATATTTAAGCATTGGAAGTGGACACCATGATTGTGAATAGAATAATGCTAGAAAACAAAACACCTATAGATTTGAAACTTTTAGCAAAATGCTAGAAAAACAAAACACACCCAATGTCTCAAAGCTTTCAAGAATTGTAAAAAGCAAACTCAATTTTCATTCCCTCAAAAAACAACCATGTTTTAATACCATGTTGGGAATTGATAGAAAATTAATTAAAGAATAGAAATGATAAAAACATTAATTTACAACCAGCTCTCTAGCCAACCTTAGGATCACATAGATGTTGTTACGAACCCGTGACCCACCCCTAAGCTCTTGTACTTTTGAATAGGAGGTGAACACCCCCCTAAAAATCTTACCTCCCTTTAACAAGAGTGAATCATCACATGCATTGAAATATTTCACACTAAATTTAACAAAAAACATTTAAGTAAATTTACCTAACATATCTCATAGTCTTAAAAGTATGTCATGTAACACAAAAATCTCAATTAATTATAACTTGGTAAAGTAACTTAGGCAAGGTGTTAGGAAATTGATATCCAACAAGATGGTTGAAAAAGGAAATATCTTTGGAATTCTCCTAATATGAAAATTTAACATTTCATGTGTGTTCAAGGCCCAAAAAAATGGAATTGTTTTCCAAAAAAAAAGATATTTTAGTTGAAATTGTACAAATTTGTCCACAATTTCTTAGAAAGACATTCACTAGGTTGCTAAAATTGGCCCCAAACAAAGGCCAACTTATTTCAATCACAAAATTTTTAAGAAAAACATTATTTGCAAGTATTTTTTTTTGGACAAATTTTGTTTTTTTCCAATAGAAAATTGGGGATTTTTTTGGGAAAAATGTGTTTCCCTAGGGTTCAAATTTGAATAATTTTGCTTTCTTATTGGAAATGTTCCATATCAGAATATCAAGAAGAAAACACCATGTTTCCAAGATTTAAATGGTGCTAATTAGTTTTATTAATTCGTAGCATAATTTTTCCATTTTAAAGAAATTGGGGCAAAAAATTCCTAGTAGAAATACAATTAATTTTTCGATATCAAGAAAATGAAAACAAAACATTAATGTTGATTGTAATTAATTATTATGCTAATTAATGTAATGATTATCAATTTACTTACAAATGGCATGGAACCCAACTATTAGTTACGAATTGTGTAAGTAAATGCACTAGCAAAACCACACATTCTTGCATGTCAGGAACTGATTACATAGCTACTAGTGTAATTAGTTACCACACCACTAACCCATGACACCTAGGTTAGTTTTTGGAATCATGCTCCCTAGACTTCCTTAGTAGATGGTAACACTAAAAGAAAAAGGCCAATATGTGACCAACACATTTATAATTATTTGTGACTATTTGGTTCTTGCAACTAAACTAGTGTGACATCATGTTAACATCAACCAAGTCACCTACAACTAGCTTGCAACTAGTCTATAACTAAATTAGTTTACATCTAGATATGGCTTGGATTTATCATCCAAAAGTAACCATCTAAAGTCCCATTAATTGCAAGAGAAGTGTTGTTTAAGTGTAATCAACATATGTTTATATACATCAATTATAATAATTATTTGATTTATGATTCAACTTGATATTCCTAGTATTTTTATTGTAATTAAAGTCATTGATATGATTATTGTAATTAATATATAATTATTATAAAATTATAATAAATAATTTATTTATACATGAACTATAATAAACATATAATTTATAATTCATTTTAAATATTTTTAAATATATATATTTCCATTATAATTAATTTAATTTCTATAATTATAAGAATTACATCCAATATACTAGAATGTTTAATTATGTACTTACAATATATAATTGTTTTTATGTCATAAAAATTTAGAATAATTTCAGTAAAAATTTAAAATAATTATAATAAATTATTTTACTTATTATTTATTAATTTATATATATAATAAATAGATAATATTATAACATAAACTTTCACATCAATTAAAATGATAGTTCCCAATCATGAAAAATAATATTGTATTTACAACAAGTATGTTTTTAAAATAATAATAAAATTTTGTATCTTGATTGAGAAATTATGTATTCTAGTTTAGATTTTTATTTCGTAATTTTATAATAATCTTAAAATAATGAGCAAAATTGCCACAATTACTGTATTTAAAGACAAAGATACACTAAAATAATTGTATGTATTATCAATTATTTCCTTATTTATAATAAATTGTTAATATAAATAAAATAAAATTTTATGTTAATATTATCATTCTATAATGACATAAAATATTGTAATTACTTACTTTACTTCTAAGTTAGAATTACAATACTTGAATAATTATTTTATAATTAAAATTTATTATTTAGTTCTTATTAAAGTTTTTAAAATAATGATAAATTAATTAAAATAATTAATATTATGAGCATAACTACATGGATATCAATATAATAAACTAAAATACTTATTTCTTGTCACTACTTGCTCATAATATATCACTTTTATAAATAATTTTAAATGATGATATTTATTAATTATAAGTTACACTAAATATTTATTGTTACAACATAATTTTTTATATTATATAATTTATATTCTTACAGTAAAATAAATAAATCACTATAATTAATGTTACATTAGTTTAAAATCAGTGTAATTATTTCATATAAGAATTAATTATAGTAATTTCATAATTATTTTCTAATTCAACATAATTTTTCAGAATCTGTAATTTATAACTTGAAATCTGAATTAAAATTTTGAAAAAATTATAATGTGGTTACAGTAATTACTGTAGTGATTATAATTGTAGGAATTATTATACAGTAATTTTTTAAATAAAAAATCATGTAATTATTTATCTATGATAAATATTTTATAGTAATATTCTAATAATTTAAAAATGTTAAGATATGTTCAGCAGATTATTGTATTCATAGTTATTTATCAATGGGAAAAACCATCGATAACAATTTTTGCAATAATAAATTCCTATATATAGGAATTAAAATATTTAATTGAATTTTATTTTTTAAATAAATAATTGAGAGGAATTTTTTTAAAATAACAATTATTAGTTTATTACTTTTAATTGGAAATAAATATTTATTATAACTATTTTTAAGTTTAATAAAAAAAAATTTACATTAATTATATTATTTATAACTCAACCAGATCTTAATATTGACAAATTGTGAGTAACTAGATAGCTAGTTAGTTAAATGTTTAAAAGTTACTAGTTATTTAAATAATTGATAATGAATACTTAATATTTGTGGTGTGTAGTTCATATTTTAAAGATATGTTAAATTTAATCATTATTAATTAAATGATTATCTAATTATCTAGTGGGCCATGTACTTGAATTGTTTAGAAATCTAAAAACTAAGAAAAAAAGCATAAGGAAAGTTTTGAAGTTGTAGCTTAGTTTGTGAAAAAGTTGCAACTTCAAAACTTATTTCATATTGTTTATTCCCCATTTCTAGTTTGAACATTATATATATAAAAGGTGTGGCCATTCAATTGCACATTAAAAAATGTGTGCACATGGGATGAACCATTCAAAACGTTTAACCCCAAAAAAAAAAAAAAATTATGCACAATTTTAAACTACCTACTTCTCCAACCTACTTATCTACCTAATTAAGTATGTACATAGTTTGACCTATCCACCTAGGTTGAACTATGTATTTACCTACCTAGGTACCTACCTATACAAGTAAGTATTTAACCCAAGAAAATAAGACCTACCTACTTACCTTTTTACCTAAATAAATAGGTAGGTATTTAACTCAAATGTGTAGGCACTTACTTATGTATTTATTTAAGTACCTACCAACTTTTTTTTTAAAAATGCCACATGGCATATTTACATTGGGCCACATGTCATAATATAAATCATCCAAGCATGTGAATTAAACATCCCAGCTTATTTCAAAATAATATTTTTATTTATTTTAAATAATTAAATATTGAGACACATGGCAATACATCATTTGCCCTCAATAATGAACAAAATAATCACATCTTAGTCGCATGTGACAATATGTATACAATGGAATCAAAGGATGAACTTGTATTTGTTGATTTTTTATTCATTTAATACCCTTTTCATTTGCAACTAATATCGCATGTGACTTGTCTAAGGCACAACTAAAGGGATTTTTGTTGCAAATGTCGCTTGTGACTAAAATTTAATTGTAAAAACCAATAAAAAAAAATGTTTTCCTTCTAATGTAGTTGGGTTAAATAATAGATATGTGGGGACCCCCCACATCTTTGGCCTTCATTCCCTCACTCCTTAAATGGGCTTATTGGAAGGTATTCTTGAACTTTAATACATATTGGGAGCTAGATTTTTTTTAAGTTTTTCCTTTTTTCCCCCTAACAATGTGCATGACCTATAATATCCAAATTTTATTTTGAAAGAAAGGACTAATTTAGCTTGTCCAATTTAGACCAAATTCAATATAGGATTTTAGTTACTTTTGGGGCTGAATGGGGATGGTGGGGAACATTGTTTTTTTCATTGGTGAAAAAAAATAAGCTTGCAAAATTAACTTAATAAAATTTAAGAGTAATTTACCATATCAGCATCCTTTTCAAAGAGGTTAATAGTTAGTATCACACTTTTTTTAGGCAAAATATATATTAAAGACACTAAAAAAAATTTAGGGCAATTGGTACATGGAAAAAGAATTTAAAAATAGCTTATAGTATAATCAAATACCTCAACTACTTCTTGGCATGTAGCCATATTGCTTTATAGGCTAATAGTCATATTGCCATGACGACCTTATCTTCCACCCATGCCCATCACCATAAGATGTAGCTAACATCATCATTAAGATTAGTTGTGTAACCATTTTTGGCTAGGATTTTTAGGTTGGAATTGTCAACAAGTTTAGGGAGAACATTAAGATTTGTTGCCATAGCTCTTCCTTTTTCAAACAATGTTTGTCACCACCATTCTTTTTGTTTTCAAGTTCTAATTGTTGTTGTTTCCACGTATAAGTACAAAAATCACGTCACATTTGAAGGCAAAGATTGGCAAGCATTACATTTAGTAACAACCATTGTATTATGCAATGCCATTGGGACTTTCTTTCTATTGTGAATTGTGATTGTGAGTGAATGTTGATGTGAAATCTCGTGTGTTTCTCCCCAAATTGATTCTTGATGCAAAATTTGGATTCAAATATGATTCCTTTGAACAAAGTACAACTTCATTCAAGTTCATTTTCTTCTAATTTGGCTTATAAATACATTTAAAACTAGGGGTCATTTAATTCAATAATTTGTGTTTTGTTGGTTTTGTGGGATTGCTTGTTTTAATGTCTTCAATTGTTTGTGTTTGAGTTTTAATGTCATGTTGTTTGTGCCTGTGCATCTTTTTTTTTGTGTGTCTTGAATTGTGAAGTGGAAAATATTGAAATCAATTGCAAGGTCAACAACAAAATCAAAACCCAATATGTTGTCATATTATTTCTCAAATAGATGTGAGCCCTATTGACACATCCATGCATAGTAGTTTCAATTTTCAAGAATTACATAAAGGATATTGGGGTGTGATAAAACTATCAAGGGTTTTTAATGATTTCAAGCTAAAATGAGGAATGATGGGTGCGCATGGTTGCATGGAGGGTTGCTTTTGTTTTGAAATTCGATATTAAAAGAATGAGGTGTAGGGTTAATTTTTTTTTTCGATAAATGCTGGTAATCACAGTTTTAAAACTTCAATTGTGTGATTGACGGTGAGAAGTCTCTAAAAGGTTGAGATTAGAAACAAACAACAAAATTTGTAATGTTCGGCAAAATGTTGGTCTTGTTATGGTATTTAACTTGGATAGTCACGTGTTAAAACCCAAACAAGGATGATTTGAGATTCTTAGAATAATTAAGGATGTGTTAATGAAAGGACCAATGGAAATAAAATAATTTTCAAGCATTGTAAACATGTAGGATTAATTTGAAACAACATAACGATTAAAATAAATTATGTGATAGGGTGGTAATTGCAACATGGATTTCATGATAAATGAAGTTTTTATTCAAGTTATGGATAAACTCTAAGTGCATGTTGAATCTTTAGGTTATGCCATAATAGTTGTTCATAATTGCAGGAAATCTAATATGTGTCAAATAATGCAAATTAAATAATCCATTTTGCTATTAAAAGGTAATTAATGAATCGAATTGTGCAACCAATAAGAGTGTCTAACACTGAGAATCAAAGATTATGCAAAAATCGAGGTGTTTTCAATTTCATAAAAAAAATTCATAAACAATTTTAGGTTCATCACCAAAAGCAAAATCAACTTGCAACAAAAGCACTAAAGTATGAAAATTCAAAAAAAATCGATAATACTAAACTCAAGGGGGTTTGACTTCAAAATGAGGGTGCACCTTTTGTAGTTCAAAATTTTCATCACAAAAGACTGGGTCAATGTCAAATTTAGGGATCATTTTCAAGGTGATTTTTCATTCATTTGTGTGGCTTAAAACTTGTAAAATGTGGTCATGTGCAATAACATGAATTCAAGGAAGAAGAAAAAAATTTAGATCAAAATCAACTTGGCGATGAATGTGTGGAAGACTTGGTACATCGAAATGTGTGATTACAATTTATAAATTTAAAAAAAAGGAAGGAAAGACGTGAAGTAATGGTTTAGGACCATAGTAAAACAAAAATTTTAAATCAATGGAAGAAAGGTTTAAATAAAATCTTTTAGGGTGAAAAGTGGAAGGAGGTGGAAAAAATGCTTCTTTTTTTTCCTTTTAAAGGCAACCACACATGGAATCTTCCATTAGCCACCAAAATGTTTCCTCATTGACCTCTAAGCATTGGATTTTTTTTAAGGGTCACGAAGCTTGGAACCTTTTATTGGCCACCAAGCAAAGATGCTTCTTCATTGACCTCCAAACATTGGATTTCTTTTAAAGGCCACCAAGCTTGGAACCTTTTATTGGCCACTAAGCAAATATGCTTCTTCATTAACCTCCAAACATTGGATTTCTTTTAAGGGCCACCAAACTTGGAATTTTTTATTGGCCATCAAGCAAAAATACCTCATTGACCTCCAAACATTGGATTCCTTTTAAGAGCCACCAAGCTTGGACCCTTCTATTGGCCACCAAGCAAAAATGCTTCTTCATTGACCTCTAAACATTGGATTCCTTTTAAAAGCCACCAAACAAAAATGTTTCCTCATTGACCTCCAAACATTGGATTCTTTTTAAAGGCCACCAAACTTGAAACCTTCCATTGGCCACTAAGTAATGATGTTCCCTTATTGACCTTTAAACATTGGATTCCTTTTAAGGGCCACCAAGTTTGGAACCTTCCATTGGCCACCAAGTAATGATGTTTCCTCATTGACCTTTAAACATTGGATTCCTTTTAACGGCCACCAAGCTTGGAACCTTCCATTGGCCACTAAGTTGGGGGTCTTTCCTCACATCCTTCCTTCCATTTATCTTTAAAAACATGAATTTGGATCATTTGATTTTATTTTTTTAGACATGATTTTTGATTTGATTATTTGAGAACTTGTTTTTATAAATTTTCCTTGAGAAGAAAAGAGTGACTAGTTCTAGTAGATGGTGGAAAAATGGAAAATAACATTGGATCATAATAATACTTTTGAAAGGATGAAAATGAATAGGGGTAGATTTGGAACTTGAAATCTTAGAGAATTTTCATAAAATCTCTTTGGTTTTGTAACATAACGTTTTCTTGATTTAGGTGCAAAATTTGAGATTTAGCAAATAAGTGCACCTTATAGTTAGATTTTCAATGAACTAATGGAAGCTAGATTTTGATAGAGTATGTGATGTTAACAACATTTTAAATGACTAAAGGTCTACTATCAAGTTGAGTTTTTTGTTTTTGTAAAACCCTTTCATGTTCTATGGCACAACTTTTTAAAATTTAGATGAAAGGCTTGAAATTTGGTAGGCAAGTGCACCTTGTAATTAACTTTTCAATGAGCCCTTGTAAAGTAAATTTGGATAGAGGATGTGATAGTAACAACATTTTAAGTTACTAGAGGTCTGTTGTCAAGTTGAGAATTTTGTTAACTCCTTAGAAGTTGTTTTAGGTGGGTGACAGTTTCACATTAAATTCCAAGATTTATGGAGTTTGAATTTTGAAAATATATCTATCAATTCCAATTGGAATCAAATCATTTGGATTGGTTGAGAAAAAATGCCATTATTTATGTGGAGGCGGGTTGATCTCATAATTTCGGCTTTCGCCACACTAAACTTGGTGATGCCTCGAATTCCTTACCTTCAACATTTCAAATTCATTTCAAACATCACCAAAAAAAATAATCATGTAAGTGAAGTTGTTTAATTCATCATAGGTAGACATTTATAGCAAGTAAGGGAAGTTGATCGATGCAAAGTCAATGCTATTACAACAAATCATAAACGATGGATAGGAGGCAAACTATTTGTTTTCAACTACAAACGTGATTTAATATTTAAAGATACCTTTTGCATTTCTTCTTCACTAATAACATATGTACTTACAAGAATAATCACCTCATAGAACCTAGAATAGAAGGACAAGAAATCACCTCACAATAAACTAAATCCAAATGTCAAAGCAAACTTACATGGTTAATGTGTGATTTTATGTTTATGCCATTTATGGGAATGGCCCATCAAAAGAGTTTAGGTTGTTTCTTTGTGCATTTTCTCTCAAGCTATCAATTCACATGTGTCACCTTCTCCTAGGTTGATTTCTCTTGAGTTGTGATCTCCTAAGTTGCCTTTTCATGTAATCATTATCATTTCACCTCAACAAGATGTTTTCATTTGTGATCTTGTGGCTACAGTAAAGATCTACTAGGGGCAACTCTATACCTTGTACAATGATGGTAGGTTCCCATTTTTTAATGACAAATTTAGGGTTTTTGCAAGTTTGTTGGATTGCGACATGACCACATCCACATGAAATGGGTAATAGATTTGAATGATAGTAGTGAACAACTTCTTTTCCTTGCGAATGATGAAAAACTTCGGGGCATTGCATAATAGCCCAATGTTTAAAGTATGAACAATTATGACTTGAGGTTTCTTTCAAAATTTGACTGCATTTATGAAATCAAAATATTCAAATAAATTCCTAAATTGTTTGAATTTGATTTAAGTTCATTGATGTGATGTGAGCTTTATTGCATTAATTTGATATCTAAGTTTTATTTTGTAATTTGCTTATGTTATTTCACAAGTGTAGTTGCCTAGTTGATCAAGGAGTTGGATAATTGCTTTCTTTAGTGTGCATTGTTTGATGCCATGGGCATTGTGTATTCACAATCTTGGCTACAACCCAATTGTGACAAGAGCTTTGCTAAACACTTGGCAATATTGAAAAATTGGTACTATGAGTCAAGCAAGGTCGCTCCAATTTTTCTTGATCATTGCCAACTTGATTCTCAAGATGGAATGTTCAAATTATGCATGAAGAGGAATTCTAGGGCTACCATGGCACCATCTTTTGATCTCAATCCTTTGATTTGGATCTAGAAGACAATTGATGAATCTAGAGTTTTGACACATTGCTTTCCTAAGTATATGAAGCCAACATAGATGGCTATAGCTATAAAAAGTGTAGAAGATGAATGTTGTTTCTCACATATCTCTAGCATTTTTGAAGAGCTTAGAGTTACTTTAGATCCTCACCTTCCTATAATGGTTGACATCTAAAACCAAAAGTTTTTCACTTCAAAAATATTTCCATACAATGTTACATTTGATGCGTGAATTGGAGCAAAAAGGTGCTATGGTAACTGCACATAGATTAGATTATTTTTCTTTTAAGTTGTTGATGCAAAGTAGCCCAATTCATACCTTAGTACAATTTTGACAATTATTTGAGTTTTTGATGTGGTTTGCAGCTCCCATCATTTCCATCATCTTAATAAGTGTAATGACATTGCTACACTATGGATTTAAGTAGCAAGTTTGTTCTTACCCCCAAGGCCATGGAGCCATACTACGCACCTTCATAAACTTGATAGTAGACTAAAATCAGTTACAAAATTCTAGTTGTAGCCACCAATGAATGACATGTCTCTCTAATTTCCAACCATAGCCACAACACTTAGCTTGCAACACACTATCATTTGCCATGTTCCTGCCTTGCTCTGGACAAGGTGGCCAGCTCCTTCAACAAATGTTCAAAACATATCGCCACTAGGGCTCTGGAGTTCAAGACTTCTGTAGCCATGTAGGCACACTCTAAAAACCAAAAAAAAAGGCTGGTCAGGATCACACCTAAAACACTATGACTCCATCTATTGGTCACCATTAACATGTTCATTGTAATTATTATTTCATGCTATAAGTACTCTCTTGAGGTTTTATTAGTTAGAGGCCTCATACTTTCATATTTATAATATTGCCAAAAGTGGACAGTTGGAGTAATGATAGCACATATGACCAGTGACCCCATGCAATATTCGATATTGGATGAAAATGTGATAGATAATAATATAGTATTGTATATGTGAGCCATGGGGTTTTGGAGCATTGATTTGTGCATGCATGTTTGAGGAGGAGGGAATGTGGACTCAGTGGGGAGGTGTATAGGAAACATGTCCTTAGTTTCTAATGAGAAGCCCACTAGTGACTTATGAACAAATGGTTAATATTTGGTTAAAACCATTTCATTTTGGAAATTGGCTTTTGAGTGCAAACACCATTATTATGGGTAATGATTTCAATCTGGAAAAAGAGTTGTTGGTTACTCGATGTTGAACCAAATTTAAGGGTGCACACACATTCCCATATATATCCTATCCTAGGAAGGCTTTTTAGTGCTACCCCTAGCCATTTTTTGGGGTTTGGGGGGCCATTTTAGTTTGACACAGTAGGCCCCTCTTTTGGCCAATGGAGAACATGGTGTAGCAATTAGCCTCTTGGAATGGTTCAAGGATGAAGGCTGGAATTATTCTTCTTGCTGTGTTTATGCGTGCAGTTCCTATCTCCAACATTATACAATAGTACATGGTACGTCTGATCACTGGTATATGGTTCATATCTCTAGCATTGCACATTAGATTACAGGCCATAATAGGAGGAGGAGGTTGTTCACATTCTTGGTGTGGAAGGAGGAACTTTTATGGCCTAGATGACTTAGACTCGCAGCATTTTTGTTCAGTGGTGAAATTTCACCAGAAAGAGAAATTGAAAATGAAGTGATTTTGGAGGGTTTCAGAAGTGAGCAAAAAAAATTAGTAAAACTCATCAGATTCTCTATATCTGGTTTCCAGTGTGTAGCCATGAAATGTAGAAGCTTGATTTTAAAATTTGTACTTTATATCTGGGTAGCCAGATTTGGCTATGGATGATCACCATTCGGGCTACATTAAAAAATTCCTTAAAAAAAAACTGCTATTGAGTTTGATCACTCTGAGAATTATAAAGAAAAACACACCAAATACTACTTCTTTACAATTATTGAGAGGGTTAAAGCAAGTATTGACTCTTGACAAGAACAAACAAACAAACAAGAGTACATCCAAGCTTGGCCTGTTCCCCTTTGGCCATTAGTGGGAAGAGGCCCTCAATGTTAACTTCGAACAATATCTGATATACAACATATGGTATGTGCACACACAAGGTTAGTGCTAGTAAAACAACCATCAGCATAACCAAATTGGAAAGGACAAAAACCAGATGAAAGAAAAAATTGTGGGTTCTTTTGCTGTGAGGAAAAAGAGACAGACAGACAAACAAACAAACAATCAAAGAAGATGCAACCCACTATCCACAATGCAACACTAGTATCCAATGTGGCTCAAGACAATCCTGGAAGTCTTAATATGCGGAATACATTGATTGCATGAGGCTTTGTCCAGGGGCCACCTCTTAAATGTATGCACTCATTTCTCACCCCTGGATCACTGTCAATAGTTTCTATCCTATACATGCAATTTCGAGGATATGTTACGAATGCTTGTAATGCGTCATGGAGGGCCCAAGTGCTGGATTGATTCCTGAGTCCTTTGCGCTTTTACCTTTTGTATGTGATGTATTGAAGACGAGGGTTCTTTTTTTTCCAATTTTATGATGCATCCAAACAGGATGACAAGTGGGGACAGCAGCTTTTAATTTCCTCTCTCCATGAAGCACACCCAGGCTTTTATACATGAGAACAATGTCATACAACCATGCAAAACTTTATCAAAGGACGAGCATCTCCATCAGTTCCGCCACTGGCAAGGCGCTAAATACCCCCTAACGAGCTCTGTCCGGCCCTGGTTTCAGTCTTGACAGTGCAGCCCTGCGGAGAACTGCGCTGTTTTCCCTTTTTGACTTTGTCTACTGAATAAATCTAAAAATAAATCTCTATCCTCAATGTCTGATGGTATGTCAGTGGTGACAGTTCAAATTCCTGCAGGGAAGGTCGTTGATTAAAACCCTGCGCGGTGATGCAAGATGATCGTGCAGGACAATTGGCAACAAAGTCAAACATCGACAGAACGTTCCCTTCTTTTTTGAAGAACTGATGAACATTGAAAACAGGGTTGCATGGTTTCTTGCAGAACTGTGCAAGGCCGAAAAAAGTGTGCAAACAGACAAGCAAAACCAGCGCGGGACAGAGCTCGTTAGGGGTTGTTTAGCGCCTCGCGTGCCACTGGAAAGCACTTGCTATCACTAAATATTATATCTATTTTTAACATAAAGTTTATCCTCTCCTCACCCATAAACATTAGAATTTGCACTTTATTTTCTTCAGTCGAAAATAAAAGTGACACACTCATCAATTGTGATGGCAAGTGAATCAGCAGCAATCAACTTGTTGTTGATCATTGTGGTCGGCCACCCAAACCCAAAACCATAAGTTTATCTTGGCAGAGGCTTGTAATCCACACCATTTGGTAGGTTTTGACAGAGGAATATTATTCACACCAGAATAGCAGAGGGCTCATTCAAAAAGTAGTATTTGCAGCCTATTTCAGCAGCCACTGGAGCTACTAAAAGAACATCTCCGCCCATACCTGGTATGTGGGCTTCTATCTTAGGCCAACTTTAGACGAGGGTCCAAGGTCCAGGGACCAATGAATTGGAGCAATCTTATTGGCGGAAAGCTTTTAATTGGTCCCAAGGCTTTTAGATGAGGATCCAAGACCAAAAAATGGCAAATTGAGGCTAAACTAACATGGCACCTGTTTTGGAGGGAAAATCAACTGGTTCGGACCAAAAACCAGTGCTTAAGGGAGAGCTCCTGATTTGGAGAACCAAGAATCAGGCTAAGGACCAAGGTACATCCAACTCATAGATTCAATTTGCTTCAAATCAGTCCAAATTGGTTCCTAGGAAATTGGACCCTGGACCCTCAATCTAAAGTGGGCCTTAGTGTTTCAAATTTCGAGCGAATTCTTGCCAGCTGGTGAAAATGCTAAACAATAGTGCTTTTTATATCACCAAATGTTTTTTTAAAAATTGTGAAAAAAGTGCCAAATTTTACATCATGCTCAAAAAGATAGCCAACAATATAAAAGGATTTTTTTTTAATTAACTTTGTTCCATCCATGTTTATCACAGGTAAGATAGTGTGCAAGTTATTTCCTCATGCCTAAACATGAATATTGGATAGTGTAAAGTGAAATGTATCAAACATTGCCACAACATGAGCCAACCATTTGTGACCAAACAATCAAAAAATATCAAGTTTTTTTTATCAACCCATTTGAAGAGTCTTTAGAGCCTTCACCTTTGAATGAAGTGCCTTCAAATAGTTTGAAAATGGGTTTAGTCCTTATACTTGTAAATTACTATAGGATACAGTGGGCTACACAAACTGGAGTGAAAAAACTGGAGTCCAGTCTTGATTGGCCAGTCATAATTATTGGCTCAAGGGGAGTGTATTTAAGCAGTCTCTCTCCTTAAGTTGTTCAATTTTTCAATAGGGGTTATGGATTTTCAATAAGTTGTAATCAGACCTGGTGTAAAGTCCCATAGTGTTAAGTAAGCTAACATTTGGATAACATCATGTTTTTTAAAAATGACTTGTGTTGGTTAGAACTGACCTAAAGATTAGTTAACTTTTTTGTTACTTGATCACATTAGGAGAATCATTAAAAAAATAAAAAATTTCTTAAATAAATTTGACTTAAAACCCCATTTTGTTATGTAGTCAAAGTAACAATCATTCAAATAATTTAGTCAAATTTGGTTACATAGTCAATATGAAAGTAAAATAAATACAAATTCCCTTTATATTTTATCATAAAACTTATCATAAAATTTTGACAATTTAGATTTTTTTTCTTTTGAAATCCAGTGAATGTGGGCCATTTTTTCATGAAAAATCTTTTGTATAGGTCAAAATCATATTTTTCAAGTTAAAATTTCATGAAAATTCATCAATAAAAGAAACATTGTTAAACATCCACTTAATGTCAACTTAACTCCAACTTAACATTGCAAGTCACATAGGATTCTACCTAGGATTTGATGTTAGCTAACATTTGTCATGTAAATGCAACAAGAAAAACTTGCCTATCTTAACATCAACTTAGCATTAAATGTGAGTGCAACTTTAGTATGTTACATGTGATAAAAGGATATTTGCCTCAAAACTATTAGCAACAAAGAGCACTTCCCTATCAATTGCAAGCCAAACCAAACATAGATGACATGCCTTTCCACATGAGCCCTTTGGACTTGTGTGGGGGTGGGACTCGCGTTGAGACTAGTGTTGTCAGGTTATCCAATTCAATCCAATTATTAATATGTATAAATAGTGGATATGTATATACATATTCACAACTTGTGCCAAATTTTTAAATATATGAATATACATATCTAGTGGATGGATATTGATTGATTATCTATGCATATCCATATCCTTTGATTTATTGTTCATCAATAACCTAATACATATTCATGTCCATCCTAATATGTGTTTATGTCTAGATATGTATTTAACACTATGCATATCCAAATTTTATGGTTTTTGACTTTTTTAGGGTTGAAATATATGCATTCAAGTGCTTGAGGGTTTACAAGTTTTTGTTGTCTCAAACCTTAAACAACAAATAGGTTATAGCAATGAAATTCAATTTTGATCCTACTAGTGTCGGCACTCAATTCTATTTGTTTTTTCATGACTATTTCGTGCAAGGGTGTGGTGTGTGATGTTTCTATTTTGATCAACTCCACCAACGTGAACCAAGCTGATAAGGATGTGGCTATCACTTTAGTCTTGGGAACTTTTTCAATTAAAGAAAGAGTGCTTAGGTGTTGTCTCTTATGTAAACATATTGGCTTCTTTCTAATTTTTGCTTAGATTTTGCTTTTGGTAAGAGAACCAACAAGTCAATAAGCATGGAATTGGTGTTGAGTTTGTAAAGTTGATAGGGGCTTTCAATCAACTTCCAAATTCCAAATTCTTATAAAGTTGTAGATTCTTGTTGTATTTTGAACAATAATGGGTGAAAGAAGCTACAAGAAGATGACCAAATATTTTTCTACATGTGTATTTGAAAAGTTGTGATAAGACAAGAAGTGGTCTCCATACATGTTCAAGAAGATGCACAATCTTTCTAAGAAAAAACACATACACACATTCTATTTTGTGATCAATCCAGAACTCCCATGAGATTGTTACCTATGTGCACTTGAAAAAATCTTCAACATTCATTAATGCGATGGAGAGCTCTATGGAGAAAATTTTATGCATGCTTAAAAGCACAAATCATCCATGATTATTGCTACTATGAATCAACAACGAATCATCAGCAAAGAATCTATTTTCAACAACACATGCATGATTTAACATCATCGCCAACTAGAAGCAACAAACATTTCTTTCTTTCTCTCTTCTTTTTTATTTGTGACACACCCCCACATTCCTTGAAAGATTCAAATGCGAATCCAAAAGTGGAAACAGTGAAAGAAGGAATTGGGGTACACTCTTTAACTCGCAACATTTCAAGGGTAAAGGGGTGTGCTCAAACTCCAGGATGCGAACTATAATGAATGATAAGCGAATCAATTATTCACATGAACCTACACAAATTAAACAACAAATTTATTAGTGTGTAGTTGGAGCATTTTTGGTGCATGAACGAACTATGGCCATACACGAACTCACAAGACTCACCATGGTATTTGGGGGAACCACCACCTTCCCTTTTATAGTATTTTCTATGCCTAACCATGAAGCCTACACCCAAATGTCATTTTGTCCCAGGACTCCCAAGTTGGGAATCCTGAAATTCCCAAAATTAGGACTTTTGTAACTTTGGAAACCCATAATTTCTTATATATACCTCCGATGGAGTTGAAGTCTGAAATGAACTTGTAGCCTTCATCGAAAACTTTCCAACGATATGTGCCATGACACATGTACATTGTCACAACCCTAGCCTTGGGCTCGCGACCAAGGCAAATGGCTTACAAGGGTGCGAACCAAGACTAAGCCCAGGAGTCACACTTTCATGCCCCCGGGAATGCAAAAGAGTGTGAGGGAAAGAACCCTCACACTACCAAATGAACTCCCATGTTGGGAGTTGGAGTCCCAGTGAACTCCCGAATGTTCAGAAAGTGATTGCAAAAGTCAAAACCCAATGGCTCGAAGAGTTTTTCATACCATTGGAAAGCTATTAAAACATAAATGTCTAAAATGGGCTTGCATGACCCATTTGAACATCTAAAACAAAAATTATGGCCAAAAGAAAGGCTGGGAATCAAATTAGCAATTTGACTCCCAACCACTAAAAGTTGATAATCACCCCGATTTCCTTGTGTGCAAGTGGCATGCAACATACTGTTTGAAAGCTCTCGATGAGGGTTACAACTTTGCTTCAAACCTCATCTCAATTAGAAGTCTGCACACAAAGTTATGGGGCCCCAAAGTCGTGGGAATCCCAACTTTGGCAATTTCAGGACTCCCAAAATGGGAATCCCAGGACAAAAAGCCATTTGGATGTGGGTCTCATGGAGAGGCACAAAGTATACTATAAGGGGGAAGGTGGTGGCTTCCCCCAAGTCTGGGCCATGGTGAGTCTTATGAGTTCGAGTTTGCATGTGGCTCATCCTAGCACCAAAAATGCTCCAATTATGCACTAACCACATTGTGTTAGTTTTGTGCAAGTCCGTGTGAGTAATTGATGATTATCATTCTTCCTAGTCCTATTCCAGAACTCCAACACGCCCTTCTACCCCTCAAAGTGCTATGAGTTAAGGAGCATGCCCTGACTCCTTGCTTTTTCGTTGTCTTTAATTTGGACTCACATTTGAGTCCATTAAAGAGCTTGGGGTGCGTCATACACATGTAAACTAGGGTGATTCTTGACTTTTAGTGATCGAGAGTCAAATTCATAATTTAACTTTTAGCCCTTCTTTCGGTCATAACTTGTGTTTTAAGTATTCAAATGGAACATGCGAGTCCATTTTAAACATCTACATTCCAAGAGATTTTCAATGGTATAAGTAATTATTCAATCCAATGAGTTTTGACCCCTGCAATCACTCTCTGAAAATTTGAAAGTCCAATTCCCAAAATGGGAGCCCATTTGGGAGTGTGTGGGTTCATTCCCTCACACCCTCCTACATTTTCAAAAGCATGAAATGTGACTCCCGGGCTTCACTCTTAGCTTACACCTTTACAACCCCTTGCCTTGATCATGAGCTTAAAGCTAAGGTCACGATAGTTGGCTTGCATGTTCTTTCACAAATTTTCTAGTTGTTATCTAATTATTTAGAGTGAAAGCACATTATTGTGATCAAATATTATTGTCACAAATATTACGTTTTGAAACAACATGTTTTTAAACTTTTACAAACTAATATTGAAATAAATTTTTGCAAATAATATTTGGAATAAAATAAGAATAAGCTTGGAAAAAAAAATCCTACTTTGAAATTGATATTAAATTATTAAAAATATATATTAATGAAAATTTTGTAATCATACCAATATACTACAAAGTGAAAATATGCTTCAAAAACCATTTAAACAATTACCAAACTTGATGAAATACTCAATCATATAATACATATGAGTTCATTGTCTCATTTCAATTCCATATGAAGAGTTCCACTCATGTGATTTCACAAAAAACATCCAGATGAGGTTTTTCATTCAAACAAGTGTAAATCTATGAATATATAAAAGTTTTTTGAAAAAACATCATCATTTGAAAAATAACAAGAATTGTGAAGGAAGAGCTGTGTCAAAATTTCATTTTTAGTGTTTTTCAAAACGTTAAATGAAATGGAAAATTAAATAAAAAAATTTCCCCAAAATAATACAAAATGTATTGAAAAACGAATCCATTTTCTTGTTCAAAATCTACGACCATAATGTGCTTTCACCTCTACACCATTGTCAGGAACTAGGGTGAAGGCACATTACACTATCCATAATATTTTGTCACAAGGCAGTTTTTATAAGATTTTGGAATTTGTAATTAATCATGTGATTAAATATAATCAATTAAAATGAAAAAGGACTCAACACTACAATGTTATATATATTATAATCACATTGTATGAATTACATTAATAGTTTTTGAATAACCATAACATAATGGACTTTCAAAAAAATAACCAGAAACCTATAACAATTCACAATCAATAAATATGGACTCCATGCACCTTCATATGATTTTTTTAATGAGTAAAGGACTCAATGGTAATATGATGTGATAACATTGATATTAAAGAGGAATTTTTGGAAGGATTTTGATGATCAAAATTGTCTATATAGCTTGAATTATGGTTTTTTCTTATTAAGTCTTTTATTCAACAAAAGTAATAGTTTAAAAACTCATCTTTCAAATTTAAGTTCTCCATAATGTAATTTAAGGTTGAAAAAACATTTATAATAAATTTATAATTATAACTTGTAAAATGATTTATGTGATTCAAGGTATCTTGCTTTTGCATTACCTTTGCAGCGTTAATTTAAATAATTATGGACTTCCACATGTGCTTAAAAATGTTGTACCTTAGTGTGCTTTCATTCACTAATGAAGTAATTGGGTAGGCGCAGCAAGTCATCACTACTAATTATGATGGTTTAACACTTTGTGAACAATTTTCACAAGGTTAGGAGTTAGGATTATTTTCATTATTCTATCATTTCAAAGTGTTGTTGGGTGGTTGCAAGGTAGGGTGGCTCACTTTTTGCATCACAATCCAATTTTTTGCAAAGTGGCATGCTTTTACATGCTATCAACATGGCATAAAAACAATAATTTTCTAAATTTGTGGCTAGATTTAGATTGTTAACTTGAAGAAAAAGACATTTATAAAAAAATAAATTGTAACATATATATATCAAATATATAATAATGAACTCTTGAAGTTGAAAAATATGGATTGGTTTGTTGTTTGTGCCTTTATATACATGTAATTTTGTGTATGAATATTATTTGGGATATATTATAGGGACTCAATAAATGATATGTTAGAAAAAAAAGAACATATGTGTAAAAAAATTACTAGAAAAAATTAACCAAAAAAAAGTTATGGACTTTTGAATGGCTTCAAATGAACCATATTTTCATAAATTCATATCATAATCATTTTTGGGTGGATTTCAATTTTTATTTTCTTAACATGTACATTAAATTTTTTTTTAAAATGTTTATTCTTCAATAGAATTTTTAATTCATTGACCACCATGTAATTCCCCACTAAATTAATGATATAAAAATATACTACCATTTTAATAATACAATATAGACTTTTAAATACTGGAGAACTTGCTAGAAATGAGCCACCCTAGAGTGCATACACCTTGTTGTGTAAATTTCTTTATTATAAATTAGACAAGTGTGAGAAAAAATGGTTTGGGCTAACCGTTCATTTTTCACTCGTGAGGTAAGTATCATGGTCCAACAAGGATCCCCATTAGTTGATTGTTACCAATGTTCTGCAATGTAGAATGAAATTCTTTTTTTTTGGTGTTCCTTTTCTCGAATTGGGGATGTTTTTTCTCCTATAGAAGTAGAAGTTTCAAATCACTTTACATTATTATAGACAAATTTGCAAAGGATTGTTGTTCAAGTCCTCTTTTCAATGCATATGTAAGGCAACCAAGAAAATTTTCTCTAGTTGAAAGGACATAACATTGGACAAGTATTGAATTCTGGCAAGCCTACTAATCTTTTATTTCTTATTCAGCGGGTGTGGCTTCACATTTTGATCATTTTCCACATCCAACAAATCTTGAATGGATTGTAGTCACTTACAAATCTTAAAAGTGAAATGTACATGGGAGAGCATGCAACACAACTACCAAGGATGCAGGAAATGGCATCCTTGAACTTATGCATTACGGTAATTCCTTTTTCTCAGTTATGTTATTATGATCATTCCTCTCTTATTTATAGTTTTTTCATAGGACTCCAATTTGACAAATGTTAAATCCTTTTTTATGTCACTTCATATTTTCAATGAATGTTTTTGAAATGAGTTGGGATGGTAGTTCTCATGTTGCTCTATTGCTATGCTATGGTCAAGGTTGATTTACACACTCCAAATTAATTTCATGTTCTAAAATTTAAAGACTATTAAAGTATCCTATTTGTAAACAATTAGTCATTTTCACCTCTTAATGAAATTCAGGGATTCAAGGAGTTGAAGGGACCTTGACTAACATCCATATGCATTCATGAATTCCATAATGATGTATGGCCACCTAGACATGAATATTCACCTATGCATTTTAGTCAACACTTGGTGGTTATGAGTGTTTAAGTCAATGTGGTTATTTGTCAACTCAATTGTTTTGACAAGGAACAAGGATGGTCTAAAGGAGAATTCAAAAGCACCATTGCTTCAAAAATGATGCTTTTCTATCACTTTAGATGACGGGGATTTGGAGGTAAGGGAGTATTTCTCCATCCTCTCCTTGAACTAATTATAACTAAAAAAGATAAGATGACATAATTTTGGAACATATGAAGTTCATGAACCTCATTTCTATACTAAGTGAATGTGGCCAAGTGGTTCTAAAATATGGATCCCTAGCGGGTGTAAACACATTAAAAGGAGTCAAGGATTGTGTCACAACTACTTAAACAATAATTTTATATCTTTGAAAAATCACAAGAGAAGCATGATAAATTAAATTTCATTTTCTTTTCCTTTTTAAGTTACATTATTTATAAGGTTCCATTGTTCAAAACTTGATGCAAATCAATAATGTTTCAAGAGTCCTTTTGCATGTTCAAAACAACTGTGACAACTTGGTTTTTTCTTTCAAACGGTTTTTTTTCCTTAAATCAAATGTGCACCATTCCTTTTCAAAATTGAAGAGGGTCTTAACATTAATGATTATAAAAATGAAAGCACTTGAAATTGGTAAATTTCATTTTTAAACGCATTTGAGCATATTTGTTTCAATTAACTTTTAGATGTGCTTTTGACCTTGAAAATCATGAATTAAAAAATATTGTCTTTAACAAAAGTTACTTATTTTTGTGTTATTTAGGGCATGGATGCATTATATATAAATGATATAGACCAAGATATAGTAAAAAGTGATTATATTCAAAACATAACTGTAAACTAGGTATGAAAAATGCAGAAATTAAGAAAATTGACCAACACAAGAATGCCACATGTGTCAAATGCAATCCTTGGAAAGGATTTTAACCTTGTCCTTTGTGGTTCCTTTTAACATGTTTACACCCTAGTGACTTTTTATGCATTCTCCTTTATGGAAATGACCCAAAATTGTCAAACTATATGATTGAAAGGAGGCAAGTGAACTACAACTTAAAATGATTGGGATCTATTGATCATGCATGGTGCCAATAGCGATAAAGTGTGTTTTTTTATGTTCAGGAAAAACATTTGATCAAAAGAGTTTAGTCAAAATTATAAGCAAACTCCCTTTGTTTATTCAATGTATAATTATAATGCCTCTTGTTCCATTGTTAATAGAAAGTATCACACCTATCCATGTTTGATGATCTACAATCAAACACCTAGATTCACTACTAGAATTCCTAATTTTTTTTAATTATAAATTTTGGTGAAAATAAACCCATTTTGGACAAGCGTCAAAAAAACCTCTCAATCATTTTGGACAAGTCATTTTGAACCTGTCCATTGTGACTGGAACTTTTGATTAGTCAATACAATAATTAAATGATTCTTTGATTAGTTAAACACCGTTTTGACTAAGCAAACGCCATGTGGCATTTAATAGTGACCACCCAAATTAAGCCACACGGCAACTAAACATTGGCCACCTAGGCTATGCCACATTGCATTTAAACATTGGCCATATAGGTTATGCAATCCCAAATGACCTTGTTAAAAACATTTCTTATGTTTTGGATGCTTATGGTGCATCTACTTATATTGCTCATCATTTGGAAAGGATGATAAACAATATGGGACAAATTTTTGGGAGGGAGAAAAATTTTCATGTCTAAACAACACTAAAGCCTTTTAGTTCACACAACATTATTCCTAAATAACTACATAAGATAAATAAATAAAGTAAATAAATAAATAAAGAGGTAGGTAAATATGTATGTTAACTGAGTTAAAATAAAAATCAGTAATAGTTAATGTCTAATTATTTAATTAAAATTAATAATTACAACCAAAATGTATTTAATCCTTACAATTTTGACCTAATTCATTATATATTATCAACAATGTATTTGTAATAATTAATATTTAACTATTTAATTATTTCATTAGTGTATTTTAAGTAAATAACTAGTTTAGTAACTAATAATTTATCATAGGTATATAAATGGCTTACATTAGTTTATATAATTAAGTTACATATAGGTTAAAGTATAGGGAAATAGGTGGAGCATACATATGATATATATAAATAAATACACATACATATAAACTACTTGCATATAGGATATTTAGCCACATATTTACATTACATAAGTTAAATATGTGGTTAATTTAACTTAGGAAAAATTAATTATGAAAAAACCAATGATTGGTTAAAATAATAATCCCTAAACCAACCACAACTAAAGTAATTATGGGAAAATTAATGATTATTAAATTAATAATGGCTAAACCAACAAAAATAAAAATAATTATGGAAAAAATAACCATGAGTAAAATAAATATGGTAAAACTAATCAATGAATAAATATTTTATGGTTAAACCAACCATGGCCAAATTAACCACTGAATAAATATTAAACCAACCATGGTTAAATTTAAAATAGTTAAAATAACTAATGAATAAATATTTTATGGTTAAACCAACCATGGCTAAATTTTAAATGATTAAATTAAGTAATGAATAAATATTTTATGATTAAATCAATCATGGCTAAACTAGGAATGGTTAAATTAAAAATGATTAAACTAACCATGAATAAAGTTAATATGGTTAAACTAACCAATGAATAAAATTAATATGGTTAAATTAACCAATTAATAAATATTTTATGGGTAAACAAACTATGCATAAATTCATTATGGCTAAAATAAACATGAATGAATGAATTATGGATGAAATTTAAATGCTTAAAATAATTATGACAAAATTAACCATGGCTAAATTAGAAATGATTAAGCTAACCATGAATAAATAAATTTGGTTAAACTAACCATTAATAAAATTAATATGGTTAAATTAATTAATGAATGCATTTTTATGGCAAAACCAATTATGCAAAAGTTAATTTTGGCTAAAATAAACATGAATGAAATAATTATGGATAAAATAAAAAATTTTAAAATAATTATGGCGAAACCAACAATGGCCCAACTAATAATGGTATACTTAAATATGTTAAATTAATTATCATGGCTAAACTTACTAAGATCAAACCAACTATTGTTAAATTTACCATGGTTAAATAAACTATATATATACAGTTTAACCATAATTTATTTAATTATGATTAGTTAATATTGGAATTTGTAATTGGCCCTTTTGATTAAGCCATTGGTTGTTTTTACCATGCCTACTTAATTAGCCCTATTGATTGAATATAATAAGTGGCTTTATTAACTAAGGCACTTATGAATTTGACTAGATTGGGTGGTCTTATTGACTAAACCACTAACTAATTTGACTAGGTGGTATTTGAAAGTCCAATTTAACTAGATGTCCAATTTGATTAATTGTCAAATCGGTCATCATAGTCAAATTGATTAACCAAAAGATACCAATTGTCTTTCAAGCCCTTGGCCTCTAGTAAAAAATACACATCCTCTAATCAAAATGACCCATCTAGTCAACTTGGTTAGTTTGAAAAAATAGGAATTTTAGTAGTGATTGTTGCAATTATTATTTCACGTGCTCATTTATAAAGCATAATTGTTCATAATATAGTTCTAAAGTGGGTCCATGCCTAAATATATAGAAATTTTGTGTGTAGACCTTTTGTCATATACATACCTTTGTATGTGTATGATTGATTTATCCTTGAGTTGGTCCTTGTAACAACCCGATATGAAGTTCATGATGATGTGTTCTTTTCCTGGATCTATTAATGTGAATTTTTTTGTTGATATTTTGATGAAGATGTAGCTTCAAGAAAATTTTAACAAGGCTAACACTAACAAGGATGGCAAAGTGAATACGGATGAACTTGCTGCATTAATTGCCAATAATGAAGTGAGGTATTCTTTTGCCCACTAGCCCCCCAATAAAGCAATTTTTTTTCACTTTTATTGTGGAGATTTTGGATTTATGATTTAACTTTTCCTAAGATAGGCCAAAGCAACATATAGTAATCCACTTCATGTTGTTTGCATTTGCAATTTAAAAATAAAAATATTGAATGAAAATGCAATGGCTTTTGGGGTGTTGGACATTCATGATTAATTAATGTCCTATATATAGTGAGAATCTAGGCAAAAAAACTTCTTTTATATGCATCAAACTACAATTTGGTTCTTATGGTATTACCATGTTTACAAATTGTGTGGGTGGTTGAATATTAGTTGGTAGAAGATGCAATCACAATCAAATGAGCCAATGATGACGAAGGATTTAAGGACTAAAGTCCTTTTTGTGGTCATTTTCACTTTCTCATAGAAAAAACTTTTGGGGTGAAATATTTTGCAATATATTACTAAAAATACATATAAGTTTTTCAATACATCACATTTTTATATTAACTTTTCATGAATAACTAAATTTTGTTAAAAAATGTATAGATTCTACAAAATTTTACGTTGTGTTCTGAAAAATTATCCTAATTTCAAATTGTATGAAAATATGATAATTATTTAATGTTTTATTTTATTTTTTCATAAAATACAACTTTGTTTTAGATGTTATGTAAATTACATCCCATTTATGTGGTAAAGGACTTTTGAAATTCTAAAATTTTGTTCAATAGATTTTTAATTTTAATTTTTAAAAAATTTCACAACTTTCAAATTGTGAGTCCTTTTTGAGTGTGAATTATCAATTAACATCATTTCAATTTTTTTCTCATCAAAATTTCTTTATAAAGATAGTCTTTAACTTAGTAATTAAAAAAATTGATTACTTTTGATGCAAATGTTGTTCATGTTCAAAGGTGTTTTATTAAAACCAACCCAAAATATTTTTTTTGAATTTTTATTTTGAATTCTTCAACGTTCATATTAGTCATTTTGCACTACATCCATGATTAACAAGGCATCACAAAAATATATCTAGCAAAATTACAATTTTTATAAAGTTTTAACAATCGCCCAACATGCTTTTTGGCTCATTTAATTTTGACTACACCTTAGAATCTTGCTTGACCATAACCATTTTTCGTTGATGCAGTACTCATTGTTAAACTTTTGTAGATGTTGTTAATTTACTTCTTATCTATTGCAATACTAACCATGCATGGATTTTAGAGTGACCGTTCAATTCATATGTTTTATGATAACATTTTTTGGGACTTATAACAAAAATTTGAGTTAATATCCATCAATCCTTTTATGAGTGTTTCCCTAACTTGGGAAGTAAATCTCTTAATTATTTTGTCTCTTGTTGGATATGGCTTTGACCAAGAAAAAACTTCATTACATCAAGGAACTATTGTTTGGTGAAAAGGAAGGTTCAATTCAGCTACCTTAGATAATAAGGCATTTGTTTAACAACATTGAACACCTTCATTTCAGAAGATACAATGTGTGATTTAGTCCCTGGACCTTGTAGCAAAATGAATAAGGTGTTTTTTTAACCCTCCTATTGAGCACAATATGGTTTTGATGGAATCATTTGCAAGGTATAAGTGTGTGAAAGATGCCCAAGTAGGTTTATAAAAAACAATTACTTGGAAAAAAATTAAGAAGGGGAGGCAAGAGTAGGAGAAAGCTTGTGTTAAAAGTGGGTTGTCGCCTTGCAAGCTCAAAACACTTGTCAAAACAAGATTACAAGCAAAATCATTATGTTTGCAAAATGTCTTGAACTCAAAAAGCCATCCTTCTTTGTTATGGCATGTAGAAGACAATGACATTACATCAGTGAATTCCTAAGGCCCAAGTTTGGGCTATTGCAAAGGTAATTACTTCTTGTTTGAACCCTGTTATGAATGCATGTGTGATGAATCAATCAAAAGGGCATTGGATCCTATCAGATGCTTTGATTACTACTACTAATATTTCATTCAACATGGAATTTAAAGTTATCCAAGACTCGGTGATGGGTTTGAAATTATGGATGAAATTGATTTAGAGCTCTTCACCTTGCAAAAAAATTATGGCAAGAAGTCATTAAGGTGATAAGACCTTTCTTCTTGTTTTTGAAAACATTTAATCCCCATAATGTTCACAATAGGCTTGCCATTATGTTGGATCTTCATTTCAAATTTCTACAAATTGTAGAAAATCATGTGTCCCATGGTGTAGCAATTTGTCTTGCTTCTGAATATGATGCAAAACAATGATTCCACTATTTATGGCTTGTTTTGATTGATTGAATCCTACTTCCTGAACATGTGTAGCTACTACTAATGTGCCCAATTCTCAATTTGAAAAAGAAGAAGGTAATATGTTTGGTGTTAGAGCATCCATGGAAAAATTGTCTTGTGTTCTTATACTTGGAAAATTTTCTTTATTTAAGAGGTTATCTATCCTTGCATCTACATGTGCAGATCCTTTGTTTTAGTGGTAGTGCCATGAAAACTAGTTTTCAAATGTTGGCTTTCTAACCAAGTAAATCCTTGGAATTCTAAGGTTCCAAATTGAAACCGAGCATGTTTTTAGCTTATTGGTATGTTGATAGCCTTATGATGTTGTCACCTGTAAATGGAAAATCTAGACCAGATAATCATGATTATAAAAAATTGACATGATGATCCATAGTTGAATTGCACACCTACTATTGCTCTTAATGATTATATGAAAGTTGAATGTGCTCTAGCTGAAGAAAATTATGATTTGATTGAAGAAATTGATCTTTTTCAATAGCTCGAGGTTGATGATGATTAAGTAAGTCAAATGGGTATTTTATTTTGTTGTCATTTTTTAAAGTCAAAACTTGCACTTTGATTTTTTTCATCATTGTGATTGATTTTAGTTGTTGCGTGCAAGTTTTATGTATGGATTATGGACTTCACACCACTCTTCACCAACATCATATGTTGTTGTTCAAACTTTTGATATTATCTTGAGCTTTTAGATTTTGGGTGTTGGGGTGGTTTTTGTTTTGTTTTTTTTTGCAGGCAACTTGTGTTGTAGTGGATAGAGTTCTTGTTTCAAGAATTGGGGTTCAATTCCCCCACAAGTTACTTCGATTTGTAGGGTGAATTGGTAAGGTGTTTGTTTTCCTACACTTGTAAGTTTTTGTGTAATATTCATATGTTCCATACATATCTATAGTTTATCAACATTTGAATTTTAGTTCATTCATAACTGGACCATATACATATCTACAATTTATCGGCATTTGAAAATTGGTTCATTCATAACTTTACCATATACATATTTATAGTTTGTCAGCATTTGAAAACGGGTTTATTCATAATTGGACCATATACATATCTATAATCTATCGGCATTTGAAAATCGTTTCATTCATAACCCGCAAAGGGAAATTAAAATGGTTGCATACATAACCATCTACGCAATCGATTTCTTGAATTTAAAAAATACATATCCTTATTCTTGTTTTAAAATAAAAAATTGTTATGTTGATATCTCAAGGTTTGTTTTAAAACTAAATAACAAAACAACATTGGTTGAGACCACCATGGTGACATGAGAGTCTATGCTTGTGGATTGCGGTTCGACTCCTCAATTCGCTTTATAGGACCAGTTTGCGAGGATCAAGATCAGAACTATTCCAAACAAGTGAAGGCTTGTTCACTTAAGACAACTTGTGATTAAGCCCTTTGATGTCACCCAAATAAACCCTTTGGGACAACTTGTGATTAAGCACTTTGATGTCACCCAAATAAACCCTTTGGGACAACTTGTGATTAAGCACTTTGATGTCGCCCAAATAAATCCTTTGGGGGCAACTTGGTGTTGTCTTGCATTTCCTTATGGGACAACATAGGCTGCCCAAGGAAAGACTATTGTTCCAATCAGGTCATGAGATAGTTGGGGGCCAAGGGCATCAAGGCCTTGAAATTTTGGGAGTCCACAATGAGACTCCTAGCCTCATCTTAACAAGTTTAGATTTAGTTAGCGAGTCAAGTTCAAACGGTTCAAAACAAATTCATGATAACTTTGTGTGTCATGAGATGCACAAATAGCTACGAGTTAAGAATGGGGGTGGGGTAAGGAACTCAATGACATGAGAGAGGAAGGGACAAGCAAAGGGGCATCACAACAGACAGCAAAGCATAAAAATAGGATAAGAACAATGAGAAAGTGGAGTACACACACACAATTTTTGCAGGTACTGTGACCGATCTCTTTCCACAAATCAAATCGTTTTCAAAAGGGGACGACTGTCTCAGAAATTGATGATTAGTCCAGCCTCCAGAGGACCTGGGAAGAGTACTCTTTGTGTGATGACAATCCAGATAAACCAAAACCCAATTAGCCTAAATGCTTTTGCATCCTCTTAACCTTGTCACAGGGAACCGGATTTGGCCCAATAATTGAAGTTTCTTAACCTGTGCTTGAAGCTGTCAAGAGACTAGTGGCAACCCTCAATTAAGCATGAGTGTGTGCACACTGTAATGGTTCCTTGTTTCCGATTGCTTGCTTAACTTGTTGATCACATGTCCTTCCCCTCATTTGTGAATCGGCATGGACGGTGGACCAGCGTTGGGCGGTTATCAAAAATAGGAGAAGATGTGCCAGTATAAACCAAATACCCACCCTGTGTTCATTCATTACTAGAATCTGCCTATTCTTTGGAGGTTTTTCAAATATTCCAAACCAACGGTTCTTTGCTCTAGGTTCTTGAAAGTGCACTCCCCAAATTGATGTCTCTCCAACTCTGAGATATTTTTTTAACCCGGCGGCTATTTAACGAATCACATACCTTCCCAACTGTGGCGTGAATCAATTTTGTGCTGGTAAATCGTTCATTCTGATATACCCATGGGTATATAACAAGCTAAATACATATGCCACCTGGCTGGTAAATTTTTTGGGTCACCTTTTTAAATATCCTACCTGTCTAGTACGATTTTATGTTACTGGTGTAACTACCCAATACCTAGTTGGTAATTATTTCAGATGTACCCTGTCTTTTTCTCACTAGGCTAATAAATAGTTGAGGTTTACCCTTACCCAGGGGAGGGTAATTGTCTTGAAACGGTTTAAAAAAAGAGTATATGCCAAAAATCATTATATAGCATATATGCATTCTCATATTTTGCAATGCATGGGGTTGTGATGGATTTGTTCGATTTTTTGTGACTAGTGATTGAACATTTTTTCTTTTGGCATTTTACATTTCTTCATAAGATTAATTATCTTGTTCGACAAAATTCTTATCATATGCTGTTTGGAAGCCCTTTAGATATTACTACCATATGCATTCTATGTAATATGCATAGGGTAAATGGTGAAATTATATCTACCACTACCCTTACATCCAAATTGATAATTTGCAAAGCCTATATACCACGGTTTTTGTGTGTGCAAAATTTCACCAAAATGCAACAAGTAAAATTAAATAGGGAATACTTTATCACAATATTCCCATATTTCAGAGAAAAAAGAACGCTAAATTTTGCGGGAAATTTTTTTTTGAAAAAATTTAAACACATTTGGACTCTGCCTTTAGTTTGGTAGCAATAACTAGTTTTTTTTTTACTATTTAGACAAATACAACATCTGAAACTTGAAAAAAAAAAGATCGCTACTATATACCCTTTCTCAGTTAAAAATTTTAAAGCTTAAATTTGTAAACCTAAATTAAAAATTTAGTGTATTGTTAATTACTCTTATCCAGCTGATATATTAAAATTGATATACCTACCCACAGCTGGCGTGGAGTCTGGATACTCAAAATCACAAAGGACCCATGTGTCTCATCAATCAATGGGTGCTTTTTACACCAGCATGATTGCTCCTAAAACTGGTGTGATTGCAGCATGGCCTGGTGACTTCTTTTTCGTCCAGAGGATTATCTTTTGAAAGTGAAAACAATATGGTGAGGAAAGCGTATGAGTTATGGATAACAGCACAAAATAAATAGCAGCTCTGACAAATAGGCTTGCCACTTGCAACCCTTTGAAGATCACGTGAATCAGTTCTCCGACTTATTAGAGTTATCCACAAAACAACCCTGTCTTCACCCTGTCTTTGGGCCTCCTTTCACCCCCTATCCCCTCTTTCAGTGGTATCCACAAAGTAAAGACATTCTATTAAATCTCAGTATAGAAATGCTGCAACTCAGTACGAAATGCTCTAATGCACAAGGTTGGAGACTAATTATAGTAGTTGTACAGGTAGGAGCAGTGAAAAACATGTGGCAGCAGTGGAGGCGCACAAGAAAAATGAAAGACAGGGATGAAACTCAGTTTACCACCGAAATTGATGATTTTCTGAGTTTCACCCCTCCCTTGAATGGAGATGTACTTTTTTCATGTTTTTTTAAAAATCTCACCCTGTGTATGACCAAACTCAGGGTTCCGGTCCTGTGTTAGTTTTGCTTTACGGATAACTCTATTATATAACTCATCAACCACTGGTATTTTGACTTAAACTACCTTCAACTACTTGGCAAGATGTATTCAATCACTTGTATCCGAGGCCCATGTTCTTTTTTCCATAAGTGACCAACTAATAAGGTCTCAAGAATTCATGACTTGGAACTTGACAAAGTGGATCTAATGGTGCTGCAGCTTGCCCACATAAGTTGCAAGTCTAGAAGCTCTAGACCTTAAAAGATATTGAACAGAAATTTGAAAATCAACATCATTGAGTTCAATTTGTTTAAAATGAGAGAATAACTCACTTTAGAAATGATCTCCATGTTGAGCTGAACACAAATTTAAAGTTTTGATTTCCCTGAGAAAGGGAGGAACCTTTAATCTCAATCACAAGGATAGACATCTAGGTTTTCTATTTCATTTCTTGTCGTTGCCATGAATTTGAGGGCCAGGGTGAACCAGCACCCACAGTGGTACTTTCACCTTTTTGAGTGAGGCCTCTTAGTGGGCATATTAAGCCCAATAAATGTTAGATTTGAACTCATTTTTCTTTCTCATGAGCTGCCTAGCCTCCCCACCTTTTTCCCATTCCCTCCTTCTCCATCTCTTTTGACTTATGGCTTTGAGAAGAGCCTGTTCCAAATTCAAACTATGCTCTAAACTTACCTCCTAGCACAATCCTTGTTATTTTTGTTCAAGGGGTGTCTAAAGGGATGTCAAGGTCATTATCAAAGGCCATAGCACCCATGCATGTCCATTCTAGCAATCATGATATTCTGGATGAACTTCCATTCCATTAGGATATTTTCGATTCCAAATTAATTTTAAAAAATTAAATACAAAGCAAACATGAAATTTGAAATTGAAACTTTTCAATTTGCTCTCAATATGTTCAAATACTAATTTAAAAGGTGGCTTAATTTTTATTTTTGAAAGGGCTCGTTACATCAATATGTGTCTAAATTCACTTTATGTTTCACTGGATTTTGAATGACTTGAACAAATTTACAATGGCAAAAATGGTTAGCCCCTAATGAATAGGGACCAATTGCTACAAACAAATGAATTCACTAATAGTTAATCAAATACACTAATAACTAATCCATTAGACTAACTTTTTAATTCATAACTAAATTAGGTTAAAAACCTAGGCTATGCACTTAGCCATTTAAGCTAGGGGGCTAGAGCTAGGCAACTAAAGTTCACCATCTAAAAACCTAACTTAAATTAGGCACCTAACAACCTAAGCTAACCCAAACCATTTAACCCACCAACTTAAAATGCAAATGTGAAAGTTTGAACCGTTCACCTCCTTCACTATGAAAAATCATGTTTGCAAAAACCACATTGCAATGCAATTAAACTTTAAAACCACTCAAGTACAACTATGTCCCCCAAAGTGTAACTTCCATGCAATTACACTTTATAAATACAATGATTTAATAAATAAGTTTTCATATTAAAAAATAAGTTAATTGTTTGGTAGTTGCACTATAGTTCTAAATGTGTTTCATAATATCATAATTTATACACACCATATTTATGCATGTAATCAACTATGGTTGATTTTTTTAACAATTATAATGTGGTTGTAACATGAAACTAAGTTAGGAATATTAAAGACAACCTACACATTGAACAACTTTTCTACAACTAATGTGTAATAGTTTTAATATGTGCGATTACACCATGTGCTTGCATTCCCATTGTCCATGAGGTACAAACTTCATAATTGGTTTTCAACTATGAAATTTGTTCATGCCACTAATTGGCCACTATGTTGCTATAAAATGGCCATTATTGTACTATTAGTTTTCATTACTATACCATTAATGTGTTATAACTATGCCACTACGTGACCACCCAGATGCCACTAGTTGTTAAATATATATGTGTCACTATGGTGCCACAATATTGGCATTGTTTTACAACTGGATGGCCATTATCATGCCATTATTTGCTACTAATAAAATAATACTAGTTCACTTTCCATATAGAGTATGAATTTGTAAAATTCAAATTGGATCCCAATGCTACATGAATTATATTAAAAATATTTATATTTGAGGTACTTCAAGGTATTCAAGTTCATACACCTAGAATTTTTCTAGGTTACATGAACAAATGCAGAATTGATAATAGTTGATTTTTTTGTGAATAGGTCCTTGGCACCTACAATGGTTGCATCATATGGCATATTTAATATATAATATTTAAAAATAATTTATTCAATATTCAATATTAATCTATTGCTTAATTTACTTAATTACTATGAATTAGAAATTAGATAAAGTAATTAGCCCTTAATCTGAATTAAATAATCTAGTTCCAAAAAATTATGAAATTAATTAATTCAAATAATTAATTTTTAAATACTATAATAAACACTATAGTCTTATTTTTTGTGATTGGTGTTCAATTTTTGTATTAATAATATTATTTTCCACTGCAACTCATAATATCATGTTGGGATACATACATATCAAACTATAAAATTTCAAGGAGGGTGAAAATCTACTTTTGAATTGAAATTAAAAATAAAGTATATATTTTATTAGAAATTCAATAAACATGTACATATGGATATGTTTCTATATATCTTGATGTTTTTTCAAATTCATGTTTATTATTTAATATTTCATAATGAATTTTTTGAATAATTAAATAGATAATTGGTGTTCTATATTCTATTCAATTATTAAAAATTAATTAATTAAAATAAATAATACACTATTCATATGAATTCATAATCAAACTTAAATAATCATTTTGTCAGTTAATTCAGGTAATAAAGATTAATATATAATATAATATAATATCTAATAATATCTAATAATTAATTATCTGATTTATATTAAATAATTCAAATAAACAATCTAGTTAATTAATTATCAGATTTTTATTTCAAATTATTATGTCAAATGATTAATTATAAAATTTAGGTTCATTACAAAATTAAAAATCAAACATAAAGCATGTTGGAATTTTTTTTTGTAGTTGCAATTCATTTGTGACTAGGTTGCAACTAAAAAATTTAATCCATATGTTTTGTTTTCAATATTTCAATTCACAAACTATATTAAGGAGGTGTCTTTTCTTGCATTCTCACTTCAAAATACACATGCCATGTTGAAATGAGCTCATAAAAGCTTAACCCTAAAGGCAAAACATGAAATAAATATTTTTATGGTTATTCTTTAATTCACTTAGTCTTGTGTTTTCCTACCTACTTATCTACCTAGGTAAGTAAGTAGGTAGATCCTAAGTAAATACATAGGTATAAATGTCCTAAGACCTACCAACCTATGATTATGTACAACCTACTAACTATTAAAATAAATATTTATTTCTTTTTTTTCAAAATATAATTAATATGCCATGTGGAAATTTTCAATTATGCCACGTGTCATAATCCCAAACCATCTTTAACAATCATAATGAATGCTGAAAATCAATATTTCAAAAAAAAAAAAGGATTTTCATGTTCTAACTTCTTCATAGTGTGACATGTTAGATCTTAATGAATGGATGACAATTAATGATGTCATAATATATGTAATAATATGACATCATAGATGCAATTATAATGAAGTTGCATAGTAATTGAAATGAATTGTTTTGACAAAGTTGTACTTTAATTACAATGAGTTACACCATATATACAATGAGTTGCAACTTTGCAACTCATGCAACTTGTCTATTAGCATTCATGGCGTATAAATATAATGAATTGCAAATGTTCAATGCAACTCAAAAATTGAGTTACAAGGTTGGTGTAAAACACCTTTTTTTCTCATAGTGTTTCACCTCCATTTTAAAAGTGCACATGTGAAAACTTGAACCCTTCACCTCCCTTCACCTTCATACTTAAATATCAAGTTCTCAACCATTGGACTACTATTTCAATAAGTGAAATGATTTGTCATCATATATTATTACTCACAATATTTTCTTAACTTATGTGTAAACTACCATAGGCTCGGTTTTTATGTTATAAGTTTTAAACTATTTCTAAGTTAATGTATAATACCTTTTTTTTAAAGTTACCATAGGGTACAAGCATGTTAAAGTAAATCAATTGGTGATACTTATTCCAAAAGTAAATGTAGGTGGAAAGCAAAATTTGTAGTTTTCAATTTTAAACCTTTTACCAAAGTTATAGATTTTGGGATGTATTTTCCATATTAAATAAACCATATATGGTCATTTGAAATTTTATTATTATTTGCCCTATTTTTTATTGCAATTTATATCTAATATTTTTCTAAATCATAATATTCTAATGATATTTTTATTAATGTTTAAGCCATCATGGATATTGGTAACTTTTTTGGAACGTCAATATTCCAATTATGACAATGTTAAACCCTTCAAAAGTAAGTTTTTCCTTACGTATGTCTAAAGCACTACAAACCTATTTTTCAATTCAATTATAAATGCATTTTGTGTTTGTAACATGGTAAAACATGTTTATTTATGAAGGAAACAAAATAATAAATTTCAAAAATGAAAGGTCACAATTATACTTTATGTTTATTTGTGCAAAATGGGACATCAACACTAAATCAAAAAAAATGAAAGAAAGTAGGTTGGAAAAAAAGTAAACATAACATCTTAAGTTTTTGAAAGTTTCTTCATGTCATATTACTTATGCTCATTTAGTTTAAACATTAATATTCAAAGTATCTTTCCTATTTTTTATCGTCCAAAGTTGACAATTTATTTGCATTTGCATTGGCATATTTTTTTGGTTTATTTTAGGATGATATTGCCCCATAGGCTAGGATTTTAAACTAATCCTAGGATATTATACCCTAAATCTTTCTTGATTAATTTTAAGTTATTTACCTTTATGTTATTTCAGACTATTCTACCCTAAGATATTTTAGATTATTCCACCATAAGATATTCTAAATTATTTTTAGTTATTTTAAATTAACCCATTTTAAGTTATTCCACCTTAGGTTTTTTTTATTATTTTAGGTTATTATATGTAAGGTTATTTTTGGCTAATTCACTCAAAGCTATTTTAGGTTATTATAACCTAAATTATTCCAAACTCAAATATTATAAGTTATTTCACTTTAAATGATTATAAACTATTTTATCATATGTTATTTAAAGTTATAATCTTAAGTTATTATAAGGAATATAATTTATAATAACCTAGCTTGATGGAATAGTTTAGCATAGCCAAAACTAGCCTTGGTTAGAATGACCTAAAATAACTTTGGCCCTAAGGTGGAATAAATTATAATAACATATAATGAATTAGCTTAGAATATTTAACAATGGCTTAAGATAACCTAAGGTGAAGTAGTTTAGAATAATAAAAAATAATCTAATTAGGTTGGAATAACCTAAACTAACCAAAAATAGCTTAAATTATTTAAAGGAACAACATTAAAAAAACCTAGTTAATGTACTAAATTATTAATAATGAAATATGATAATTACATAGTGACATTATAATGACATATTAATTTTAAGCAAAGCAAAATGATTAAGGTGGGGAGAACCTATTTCACTTTTAAGGTCCATAGGGTGTACATTAATAATTGAAATACCACAACCAAAACCATGATTCCCTTAGGTCCAAAAAAGCTTAATATGTAAACCCAATGGCACTTATTTCAATGCATTTGTCTTGCATCCGTTGTTATTAAGCACCAAACATTTCGATCAATTATGCATGTAATTTTAATTTCCCTTCTAGCATGCATGTTTGAATGCCAACACTACAACAAAACCATGCCTTTTACACCTCTTAAATCATGACTACAACGACTAATTTGTAAAGTTTACTTGTCTAAACGACTAGAAGAAATATTTTTTATCCTCTTTGGTCCCTTCTACCTGATTAGGTTATTTGATATGACTAGGTGTAGTACACCTTTTAGTCATATTGGACATTGCCATTTAGACGTGGACTACACAATGCTTATGTTGTAGTAATGCACATAGTAATGTGACAAAATTTAATCGCTCCAATTGCCTACGTGGTGGTAGGTACATGGTAATGTGATTAATTTTAGTCACCCCAATAGCAACATGGCATCCAACATATTACATGTGCTAGATTTAGGTCAGTGCATGTGTAAGATTTTCAAATTGAAATTAGGTAGTAAGTTGTAATTAGGCATATAGGTAAATAGGTAGGTAATTGGTGATTGGTAGGTAGGTAGGTAGGTATGTAGGTGATAAATAGTAAGTAGGTAGTTAGGAAGGTATGTAAATTTATACCTATGTTGACATTGAAATTTTAATGGGGTGGATAATAGTGTTATAATGTGTGAAATTCAAAATATGTATGTTTATATACTTTTTGCAATGACATTATTTGTCATCATGTGAAGTGGTGGTTGGATGGTTAAGACCTTACATTGTTGCCAAGAGAAGAAGGTTCAAACCTCACTTTGCACATATCATGATCAACTTACATGATTAAAAATAATCATGATGATGTGACAAATAATAATAATACATGAAAGGTAGGTAACTTAGGTGGGGGTACAGGGGGACCTATATTTTACATTTTACAACCAAAGGTAGCCTCATTGGTTGGTCACAAAATTTTAATTCAAATTTTTGTTCAATATATAACTTTAAAATCAAAATCAAAATAGACAATCTACATCAAATAGCACTTGCTAGTTTTTAATCAAAATATGCATGATAAAAAAAAACTAGTATGTCAATCAAGATGGGCATGACACAATGGACACAACTAGTCATTTCATCATGTCCAAAATCATTAATGTGCTACGTTTTGCTTGTTGAAAACAAATGGTCTTTTTTTCTTTTTCTTTTACTGTAGCATCATCTTGTCCAAGGTGTTTTTTTAACTAAAATTCAATCACAAAAGACAAGTTATGTTGTAGTGCAAGGACCACACACACATGCTTCAATATCAATCTCCCACACAAAATTCTTGCACAATGTCAAAGGCTAATTCAACTCTATCAAATCCATTCATTATATATGGAGATTTCAAATTTCTTTTAATTATTTATCCTTTGTCTCATACGCATAGAGTTGTACATGTGTTGGAAGCATCTACAACCTCAGATCTTATTATTTCATACAAATCAAAGCTCAATTTGAGCTCTTTGGTATGTATTTGTTTTAGGTAATTTTTTTGGAATTATTATATGATTTGCATTATTGGAATGATTGGTGAAAAAATTCTTGCAAATCTAACATGTTATTTCATGAGGTTTTTTGATGCCATGGGGGGCCAAAGCGAACCAGCACCCCACCAGCACACCATCAAAGATGAATGGTAAGTGGTCAGGAAACAACTTTCTGTTGGGTTCCAACCATGGTTGTTAGCTCAGATCCTTTTTTTTTCCTACCTACCCACAAGCAGGCTGTTAGTAGAAAGGTAGTAAAAACAGTCATTACCGATGTGTAAACCATTTTCCTACCTATTTACCTATATATGAGAGCTATTTCCTACAGAATTGGTTACCAAGGTGAAACCAAATATTAACTCAGTCAAGGTTCATCCATAACTGAGTAATAACCGGCATCCATCCAGTGGACGGTGCACTGGTGTGTGCTGGTTCACTGTGGCCGCCATGGGGTTGGCATAGGGATGGCGAAGGCTCTTCCTACAGTTGAGGTTGTTTGGTTTGCAGAACATTGAGGTTATGAAATGAAGGCAGAGATGTGAGAGATGTGTTGGTGCTGACAAGTGCGACAATAAATATTGAGGAGATGACTAGTTTTTTTGTTGCCTAAGGAGTACTTAATTACGAACTTCTGATTTGCAGCAACTTAGCGGGTTTGAAATCCTAACATTTCAGGACCAGAACATGCTACAGACCACTGGCATAGATTGAATCACCAGAGCGGTTTGATTTCTTTTCTATTTGTATAACTTCCACAGTCGCAAAGTCAAACCCTGCAGTAGAACCACACGATTCTCCACACGGCTGCAATGTCAGGCCCAGAAAGGGCGCCAGACACTGCTTGGTGGGGCCTAGATAATGTCCCTCAATGAGCAGTGTGAGAGTTGTGTCTACAACCTATGAATACTTGATGCACACAAAATCAAGGCATCAGTCACAAACACGCTGGCCCTGCCAATAGACAATATGTTGTACATCTACCTATTGGGTCCACGCTCTGAACACCAAAACAATCCATTCCAGTCTAAACACTTTCACCAAAGAAACCGGTTCGCCTAATGTGACACTGGTTCTAAGGTAAAACTTCCAAAAGTTGGATCCAATGCGATAGTCCCTGTCCCCACAGGGACTGGGCCCAACAAACATAGATTGGTCTCAAAGTTTGACTGGGATGTTGGACTCTGGAGAGGCCGGAATAGCTTGACTCTCTAGAGACTAGCACCCCCTTTCTTTAGTCATGTCATTGTACTTAGGCCCGCTTTACACTAGGTGTTAGGGCCAAAAAACTTGGGGTCAAGTTAGTAATAAATGCTAGAACATTGACGTCAGGATATTAATAAATGCTGGAACATTGTCCCCAGGGGTTGCAAATTGGCCTCCCAACTTTGATGATATCCTTTTTTCTGCCTTGGGGCCAATACAAGGCCATAATTTATTACTAACTTGGGGCAGATTGAGAATTTTATTGATATTTGCTGAAATTGTTGAGAATCAAACTCCCATTGGTTTACTGTTGTAGTATATGACACAAGGTGTACTTTGCATATTTATTCCTCAATCGTTGAAATCCTGAAAAATTAAATTTGAGATTGCCAAATTTTTTTAAAGAAAATAATTAACTATTCAGCAAAGAAGTGCTGGACAGTGTTTTTTTTTTTTCGGTTTGAATGGACTGGGGCAAAATTTCGCCCTCCTCTAGGGCCAATCATTGTAGTTGGCCAATGAGAAACAGTCATACATTGGTGAGAAAGAGTCATTTTCCACTGCTGGCACTCTAGGAGGGGCCCGGTAGCATGTGCACTTTTCCAGGCCCCAAGCAGTTTCAAAGTTTGTTTTCTCCAAATCTTCATCCAAAAAGTAGTTTTCAGGGGTATGTAAATGCTGCCGTGGGGCAGGGTCTTAGGATTTTACTATGAACGTCTGGAAACGCCTTCTCCAAAAGGAGGCAATTGTCCTTGCATGGCCTACTCTGTGAGGGGAGGAAGACGTCAAAAATTCCTAAACTAAACGATTGCACTTGCATCACTGTCTCCACTTAGGTGCTGTGCTCTGCAAGGGGAAGAAGAGCGACCTTCTATCAGACAAAAAAACGACTGATGCGTTCCATTTTCCATTACTTGAACGCTATCCGGATGGCAGCGGTGTTCAGGGTCCACACTCCAGAGTCCAAACAAGTCATAAAGCATCTAGCTCAACTGTATACGTACGGGGACTCCGGAGCATCTTGGCTGATGAGGAGGTACACATGGCTTTTCTGCCTGCACACTGAAGAAGTGCAATCAACCATGCCGCACCATCCCCCCACACTCCTCTTTCTCCTTTCCAACGGTGAAATTCCACTCCTTTCACCTTCCAGGCTCCATCGAGCATATGAATTTTTGTTTGTAGCCAGAGTGGCGATCAGTGTTTTTTTTTTCAAGTCCAGCTAGTTGCAAATGTGGCTACACAACTCAAAGTCAACTTAGCATAGTTGACATTTTTCTTTTCTTTTCAGTTGGAGCTGCCCCGTCAAATTTTAATTTAAAAGTGACTATGTTAGTGAATTGTCCTTCCAAATGTTTGCAGATTGGCTATAACCATAATAAGTGAGATCAGAAATATTGGCGAAATGTGGGTTTACAAGGGAGTGCATTTGACTACAAAGTTATTGTAGAGAGAGGAAGGAGATTTGGTGACTTGTAGCACCAAATAGAAGCTCAAACAAGCAAATAACCCTAGACTCTAGTAAGCCTAACTAGTGACCACTTATACATTAAAGTCCCAAGTTACAAGTTTCCAAAGAAAAACAAACTTTACGCTTGCATATGGATGGAAGGAATTAATTGACAAATTAATCTACCTAGTAGTAAAAATAAGGACCATAGTTGAATGATGAAGATTTAAATCTTAAATAGTTTGAAGGGGATTTGAACCCCAACCCTCGAAAAGGTGTAGCTCATTGTAATTCAAGCCCTACTTGCACCCAAAATCCAATTAGAAAATAAGATTTATACCATTGAGTTTAAAATCAGTTTAGAACCTTAAATTTAAATTCTAAGACATACACAATGATTTTAGAATTATGCCATGACCTTAAAAATTTACAGTCTAGTGAACAAAAGATTTTTAAAAATGATTATATTAGGTAAGGAAAATTTTAATTGGTAAAAAAAGTAAGTTGCAAATCAAAATAATGGCATAATCTTAAGACCTCATCTAATTTGCCACCTTGCACTTGCAAATTCCAACCCTCCAAGAACTTGGAATCCCCTATGCATTTATAGAATATTGCAATTCGTCTTATCATTTGACAATGGTTTGGTCATAATGAAAATTTTCTAAAATAAAAAAATCACCAACTATAGAACCTAGTGTAAAAATCCGAATGAATGTTCAATTGATTTCATTATTTGTACTTCACGAAGTTGATACTATGAAAGTTCATTCATTTTCATCAAACCCAAACACTTGGACAATCTAAATTTCAGCCAATTTAATGTATTCTAAAAGCTTATGGTTGAGGAGGTAAATGTAGAAATCTTGCACCAAAGCCTAGTAACTAAGTTTAGCTCATTCCTTTGTACAAGATTGCATCAAAGTTATCAACCATTATTGTTTTTTTAAAAATGTGCAAATCAAAGTTGTGAATAGAAAGTAAAGTTGGCATAACTTTGCCATTATCACCCACCTTCCAAGTGGTACAAAAAATGGCCTTCAAAAAAAAAAAGTGATTATGAATAAACTGCATGTTTGTAGCCCATGAATTGTGAATAAATTGCAACAAGGGCTATCATAACCTCATCTTTTAAGAAGTGTTGTTCAAGCTCTATAACAAGATGCCAAGCTACCCTCTCAAGCTCATCTTTTACTTTGGTGGCAACTTTGTTAAAAACATCCTTGGTGACAAGCTCAAAACCAATAAAACCATCATTGCAAGTTTGATAGATAAGGTATTTGCCTCTAACAAATAAGATTGTAATATACACTTCTTCCTCACCACCATTTACATTAAAAAACCAATTCATGGGGAAGGTGTCATTGGATAGAATGGGAAAAGAATTGCAATCATCAAAATATTGGATCTTCATACTTAGGAAAAGGATCATAGTAAAACTTGAACAAATTTTGTTAGGCCAACTTGACAACATCCATGAAGTCACAAACAAACACATCATTGCCTTATGCAAATTTCATCAACATATGCACATATTCAAGCAAAAGAAAAATACACATATTTTTGCTTTCGATCAAAAGGGATATATTCAATCTAGAATTGGTCCAGGATGAAAAGGTGGAATTAATAGTGGATACACATTCCTTCATGCACATTGAATCCTTGTTAAAATAATATGAACCAACATCAACACCTCACTAGGACACCAAACATATTTTACGGACCACATATTTTAACAAGTTGTTTAGCCTTCGAACTAGAAGCTTTTCTTTTTCTTTAACAATATGCATATTTTACATTTAACTTAGTGCATTGCACCCTGTTCATGAATCATGAATTCAGCCCATGGCAAGCATGTTGTTTAAACATCTTAAAACTTTATTGACCCATCATATAATTTCCTTTTCTTTTTAACATTAGCCTTAGATAGGTCTTCATAAGCTTCATCAAACAATACCACTAATGATATTTCATTAAAAAAACAAAAGCACAATATCTTGATGAAAAAGATGGACTAACCCCATCTTGAGGAAATGAAGGCAAAGGATAGATTGGCTTGAACTTGAAATTTTTAGGAATTTGCAAAGGTGCCATGGTGATTGTACATTTCAACAAAACAAGGATTATCATCAAGTTTTGAAAGCATCTACCTTTAAATGATAGAAGATCAATGACACCTAAACCTTAAAAACCTTAACAAACAAGCTACCAATGTTTTCTTATTTGAAAAGTACCTCAATCTCAAAAGATTCAATAACATCAGTAGAAAACATCAAAAAGGTAAAGAGAGAAACAAAGACACAAAGAGCTTCAACAAATGAAATGAAAGGAACAAACTTTTTAATAGATTTTAAGGCAAAAAGATAATGTGCATTGTTCAAGTCCCCATTGGTGAGGCAATGATCATTGAATGTTGCAAAATGCCAATAAACAAATTATATATACAATAAACATAGCAAACGAAGTGCCAAGTGAAATGGTGAACAAATAGAAAGTAATTATATTGGATGTGATTCTTGAACTTTTTTTTTCTTCCTTTTGAATCATCCTCTTCTTAACCCGTAACTTGAAGTGATTTAGTAATCTCTCTCTCTCTCTCTCTACTAGTGAGCATCTAAGAGAGAGAGAGAGAGTACTAAATCACTTGAAGTTGAAACAGCTATGGTCGGTCCCTGGATGAAATAGAGAAGGGCCAAGTAGAAGAAGGTCATGCAATCAATCTCCCTTTTTGCTTTTCCAGATGATTTGGATTCTGTGAGATTAAAAAGGGGGTTGGCATTGTTTTCTTCCAAGACAAAAACTTTGATTAGAAAGTTTCTTATACTAATCAAATTAATTTCTGAACTCACAATGAATTGATTTTTGAAATCCTAGGTCTATTCTCTAGCAGGAACTGTGCTGTGAAACCCTAAATGTACTCCCCAGGAGGTGAGCACAGAGACATACACACACAGAAAGTTGGAGAGAATGAGAGATAAAGAAAGAAGCTCATTTACGAACACTCTGTAGTAACCGGACAATGATCAAGCTCTTTGGCCCCAGTGCGTGCCCACGACGCAGTTTTCTCGCAGTTTTTCGTGGACTTCTCTACAGTCGACGCTGATGACATTCCTTTCAGGACTGATGATCGACTGATGGGTTGTCAAGCCCATTCGCGAGGCTTATCTGCCATCGCTACTACTACTGTAATCTGACTATCAAGGGTGAGCCTGGATTTCTGGGATGTTGTAGATGCTGGATGAGCCAGAGTACTAAGAAGAAGAGCCAGGGTCTAGGGTTTGGAGCTTGAGCCATCTTCTCCATCCTTCCTTTGTGGCATTCGTATTTCATGTGAAGGCTCGTCTCGTCTCTCTTCGACTCACATATGCAATACATTGCTATAGCTTCCTAGTAGTTGAGAACGACTTTGTGGTGCACTCACTCAACCAGGGAGGTGGTGTTGCGGTTGGTTTTCCTTCCTTCTTCAAAAATTTCTCGCGGATTTGAGGTGCGCAATTCGTCATTCATTGAAGAAGATTTCAGGTTTGAACTTATGGTTCAATATTTGAGGTTGTAGTCTTTGGATTCACCATTCTCTTTTGACCTTCCCGTGGACACGTATTCTTAGGATCTTCTTTTTGTTCTTCTTGTTCTTCTTGTTCTTGTTTTTCCAAATGTCAACTTTCTTTGTGGTAGAAAGGAAGTTTTTCTTAGACAAAACAGAGGAAGAAGTTTTGTTTGAACTTATCAGAGGTAGGAGAAGATCGGAAGTCAATTTGTAGAATCAACTACAATCATTGTTACGGTATGGTGATGATGCTTCAAGCTGGTGCAGAAATGATGTTAAGCCGAAAACCCTGGACATGTTTCAGAATGCAGATCTCAGATTTTTCCCATAGCTTTTTTTAGGGTTTTTGTTTTCTTTCGAGTAGAATCTTAACCTCTCTTTCTGAGTCTCTCTTTGTGTAAATGATGAGCAGTGCCCTTGACATCTTTGTTACAGGAAGGGATTTTGGGCTTTGGTTTTCCAAGCTTAGCTAGTGCTGGAGTGCTGCTCTTAGCAAGTGCCTTCTGTGCATCCCATCTCTCACATCCCACAGCTTGTAGGGGTGAGTGTTTTCTTGAACCTTAAGGTAGAATCTTAATCCCTCTGAGTTGCAGACCACAAGGATCTTTCTCTAGTGATGAGAAATGGCCTTGACATCATCTTCTTCTTCACAGGGATTTTGTCTTCAATTTCCAAGTCTCTCAAGTGGAGTGCTCTCTCTGCAAGCCCCTTGTGTGCATCTGATTTCAGCCTTCCAGATGGTGCTCTCCTCCTCTTCCCTGTGCTTTTCATTTTTTAGGGTTTTCTCAATTTAGACCTATCTGCAACAACAAAAAAAATTGGCAAACAAATGCCGGGACACCACAATGCTGATCTTGCATTTCTAGAACATTAGCCAGATGAGGAAAGGGTTACATGTTCTTCTGACTGTAGATCTGAGTGTGACAAATATCTCTATACAATTCCAGAGTGCTTTTTCTTCTGTTTTGAGAGAGCAGTACAGTAGTGTGTTCAGTTGGTGTTGCTGTCAGTTTTGAGGATTTAGTTGTCCTCACTTCAACAAAGAAAATTATCTGGATTGCCAAATTGATTGCCAGTGTTGTTCTCATCATCTTCTTTCCTGAATTGAGGATTGGGTTTTTAACCCCAAACATTATGTTGCACCCAATCCCTTGTTGAGAGGTTTGTGGGAGGTAGCTGAAAGGACATTTTGGAAGCCTTTAAAGGCATGTAAAAATGATGTCAAGATGTTAGAATAGAGCCTAACATTCAGCCTGTGTTTGCATCAAGCATTTCTCTCAGTATCAACTTGTCATGTATCTGTTATCCTTAGTAAATGTATTCCTTTCTGGGGACATTGTGGGTTGGGGGGTTGGGGAAATTTAGGCAATGTTTATAAGAGTGAAGCGCAAGAAGACCACTTTCTTTCTGCATTGTGATCCTTCGGAAATGGTTCTTGAAACAAAGCAGAAGCTCCATACCCTCAGTGACTTCCCAGTTGATCAGCAGCGCCTCATTTTGCTCAGCACCAAAGCTACTCTTGATGATAACAGGAGCCTTGCTGATCAAAAGGTCCCACATAACCTTACACTCCAATGAAGGTTGCTATGACTAGCTTTGGTCTAAATCAACAGATCTCTCTATGAGTTTCAATTTTTGGAAGCTGACTGACACCTCTGTCCATCAGCCCCATGGCAATTTAAGTGAAACCCAACCTCATAGCCTTGTAGGTCAGAAATATCGCCTGCCAATTTCAAGCAGGATGGTGTCTACCCTTCTGTAAAATTGTAAGTTGGTGGCACTTCGAAGAATTGAGACACACACGGTCACAGATTTCCAAGCATATGCAGGAATAATATGCAAACTGACAAACTGTCCTGAATTATCTGGTGTTGTGCAGGTTGAGAATGATGCAGTTGTTGCTTTGACATTGAAAATACCAGGTTTAAATTTTGATCATTATTTTGACCACCCATTTGCTCTATAGATGATGAAGATTATGACTACTTTCCAATTAAATGTCATAGCTGGATGCTACAAATGAATTCTGATGATGCATGTGGTGCTGCAGAAACTGGAGAGTGGGAGGATGTGAATATTGAGAAGCCGGCAGATCATGCCAATCTGATTGAGTCAGAAAGTAGTTGAACCTTGAACAAGCATATTTAGGTCATGATTGTCATTCTCAGGGATGTTGACATGCTCTGCATCTCTTGTCTTGCTTTCGTCACTCGTGATTTCTTGTGTTGTATATCTGTTTGGTGACTTGGGTTTTTACCATTTTGAAGGATTCCTATTTGATTCAGAAAGCTTTAGAGGTTCAATTTTGTTCTTATGTTTGGAGGCTATTTTTGTCTCTGACACTTTTGACTGCTGGAAGGGGTCATGTTGGGTTGCTATGGCACTCTTGTAATGGCTTATCATACAATTCAAGCCTTTTTTAAGGGATTTTACCACTGATTTAATTTGTGAAGCCAATATGTGAATATACTTCTACAGGAACGTGAATGAGACCCTCTTGTATGCTTTTGGTTCCCTTGTCTTTGTTTAGTGCATACTCCAAACACTAAATACTTGTGTTACTGAAGGGATTTGATTTGGCTGCCTGTTTGGGTGGGTATCACATTGAATTCCATCACATGCTGTGCTATGTCAAACCTACTGAATAATGGATAGCAGCATGTGCTTGAGCTCTTACTGATAACCTGTCAAGTTGCAACCAAAACTGGATTCTTTCCAGGTGCATGGCAAATACTAAGTGAGACACATTGAACAAAGACTCCTAAGCAAGTTGCTCCAGAAATAAGGTCCTCCTTGATATCTTACAGATATGCTATACTATGTTGGAAATACCAAACTCTCAGATATATCTTCATGTAGATGTTAATGCATCATACCATCGGGTTGAAGTGGGAGAACAGAATCTAAACTGGTGCCAAAGGTACCCAGTACACAGTGGGCTCAACACCAAAAGGACATGGTGTACCTACAGAAATGTGGATTCAAGGGTTCATCACATAAGGTAAGCAACCAGTCATTAAAATCTTCTGTGCTTGGTAACACATAGCTGTTGTGGAATTGTTAAAGATTTAGTGTTTCAAGAAGTACATCATGTATAAGGTAGGCAGTTGTGACCAACTGACCAGGCACCAAATTAATCCAGTTACTATAGGAGTTTAGAATCACCCAAGAGGAACAAACAATAGATGAATGCCTTGTCCTAGAGTCTTGTTGTTCTGTTGCAGAACTTCCTATGCACATGTTGGCTTCACAGAACTGTATTTCTTGTACTGCAGCTGGATGTCTAGGAGTTCTTCATCTTTGTCTGCTGTTCTTGTACTGCTGTTTACTTCATCTCATCATTTTCTTGAAGTTCTTGACAATCCCTTTATAACTCAGAACTTTTGCAGATGGTTGATTCAATGATCTTCTCCAGGTCTGGATGTCCCTGCTTTCCATGTATGTTTCTATATTTTCTTTTGGTTGAATTTGCAGTGCAACTACAGGATTGCTCAAGGGTATAACTAGACTTGCAAAAACTCTTTGTTTGCTATTCTAAGCTATGACCTAAGAAATGTTACATATTTTTTTAAAGATAGGTTCTACACATGTTCCTGTGCCATGGTCTCTCATTTTTTCCTCTCCCAGAATTGATCAATGTAATGTGCATTGCTCGGTTTACCTTCTCATCAAAACTCAAAACCCAGAACCATGTATTGGAATAATTCAACTTAATTGGAAATGGGTCCGTCATCATTGTCACAGAGAATTTCAAACACATTATTGACAATGAAATTTACTGATGATTTCAGGTCTACCCAGAAATCAAATCTGGAGTAACAATGAGATTGGATGAGCTTATAGGGACTTATTGTTTGGACAGAGATTCCTGGACTTATTGGCTGAAATCAAAGCACAACATGACTGATGAGTCTGTTGTGGATGTGTAGTGTCTGTGTTTTGCAGGAAAGATTTCAAACTTATTGATGCTCACTAAGGCTGCTAATTGCAATTTCAATTCGATTATGGACTCAAAGAACCCAGCGTAAGTACTGATGCTAATCTGAAGTTGAAATTTGATTTATGGACCTGAACAATCCAGCTTATGGCTGCTAATTGCAACTTGTAATCTGATTTATCGACTTGAAGACTCCAATTTAAATACTGCTGCTAATTGCAAGTTCGAATTTGATTTTAGGACTCCAAAAAATCCAGCCTAATTGCTGCTCCTAATTGCAAGTTGCAATCTGATTTATGGACTTGGAGAATCCAGCTTGATTACTTCTGCTACTTGCAAGTTGGAATTTGATTTATAGACTCGGAGAATCCAGCTTTATTACTGCTGCTAATGTTTAAGTTAAAGGATTTGATCTGTGGCCTTGAAATATCCAGGTTAAGGTCTGCTGCTAATTACAAATTAAAGGTTGATCTATGGGCTTGTCGGTGGTCCTGCGCTTCTTCTTGATAGCTTCCGCATGAACGTCCTTTTTATGCTGCTTCCGGAACAAAGCAGTCCATGTGAGCTTCGAGGGCTTCAGTCTATTGTGAAAGTACCTCTTGCACTTG
>Ga0116227_10000328_pt1 | contig 89285 bp, 56 predicted proteins | sample S1TSphgellanicum_FD_89693 | JGI IMG/M metagenome (GOLD analysis project Ga0116227, IMG submission 89693) | Host-associated microbial communities from peat moss isolated from Minnesota, USA - S1T2_Fb - Sphagnum magellanicum MG | ecosystem: Host-associated > Plants > Peat moss > Unclassified... | reverse complement strand
CAAGTGAAATACAAATTTACCAAACCATTCACTTGCTAGTTAATTAACTAACTAGTATGGAAATTAATTAAATTTTAATTATTTAATATAGAATATTATTGATAATTTCATGATTTTTAAAGCCTACTATTTATTGACACGTGTCACTACTTATGCTAGGTTAAAAACTTAACCTAAATAGGTAGGCCACGTACCTAACCTAAGCACTTAACCTAAGAATTCAGTTGTTGACCACACACAACACCACCCTTGATGTTTGAGCCCTTGACCTTTGGAATGGGGCAAACATCTTTACCATCAAGCCACCCCACTTGTTGTGATAATATGTTACATTACATTCTATTTATCAAATACTTCATTTTAAACATTACAAAAACATAAACTTAGAAAATTCATATCTTATTGAGATTTTGTTCAAATGAAATGATTTGAGTTTACTTTTTTTAAAAATTCAATAATGTACATAATTACATTCATTTCCTTTTGAAAGCTTAAAATCATTTGAACAAAAAAAAAGTTGGATATCATTATTCAATAACATTTTAATGACCATTCTTTTGAAAAAAAAATTTAATAAAAGGATTTTTTTTTGTTAATATAATAATACTACCTATGTTAAGTTACTTTCAATTATTATATGACTATTTTTCATTAATTGAAATTATTTCACCCTACATTATTTACAACTATTTATGCATGTTTTCAATTATTTTTGGTTATTCTAAGTTATTTTTGGCTAGTGTAGATTATTACAATTTAGACTACTTGTAGTTATTATAAATTACTTTTGGTTATTTTAACTTATTTCACCTTAGGCTATTTTCAACTATTATAAGTTTTTTTGTCTATTATATGTTATTTTTGGCTATTGTAAATTATTTCAATTTAGACTACTTGTAGCTATTATAAATTACTTTTAGCTATTGAAAGTTATTTCACCTTAAGTTTTTTTTTTATTATAAATTATTTCACCTTAGATTATTTTTGACAATCCTAAGCAATTATAATATATGGCTATTGGTTTTCTTTTTTTAGTGCTATTGGTGGTTATTAATGGCTATTGGTACCTATTTTATTTGTGGCTATTAATGTTTTTTAGTGGTTATACTGTTAATAGTTATTAGTGGTTATTATATTAATGGCCATTAGTAGTTATTCTATTGGTGGCTGTTCGTGGTTATTCTATTGGTGGCTATTCATGGTTATTCTATTGGTGACTGTTTGTGGTTATTCTATTAATGACTACTGGTGGCTATTATATCAATGGCTATTGTGGCTATTATATTAATGGCTATTGGTGGTTATTCTATTAATGGCTACTGGTGGCTATTCTATTCATGGCTACTAGTGACTATTTTATTAATGGCTATTGGTGGCTATTCTATTGATGGGTACTGGTGGCTATTCTATTAATGGCTATTGGTGGCTATTCAATTAATGTCTATTCATGATTAATCTATTAATGGCCATTGGTGGCTATTCTATTAATGATTATTCATGATTAATATATTAATGGCTATTGGTGGCTATTCTATTAATGGCTATTGGTGGCTATTTTATTAATGGCTATTGGTGGCTATTTTATTAATGGCTATTGGTGGTTATTATATTAATGACTATTGGTGGCTATTCTATTAATGGCTATTGGTGGTTATTTTATTAATGACTATTGATGGTTATTTTGTTAATGGCTATTGCTGGCTATTATATTAATGTCTATTAGTGATTATTGCGTTTTAAGCCATTGGTGGTTATTTTATTGGTGGTTATTAATGGTTATTTTATTAATGGTTATTGTATTATAAATTATTGTTGGTTATTATATGTTACATTACAACTATTGGTGATTATTGTATTATAAATTATTGTTCGATATTCTATGTTATAATATCATAGGTTATTGGTAGTTATTATATTGTAAGGTATTTGAAATTATTTTTCATAGGTTATTATTTTATATTCTAAGTAATTTTTACCTTAGATCATTATATTTTGTTTTAGATTATTTTTAAGTTATTATGCTTAGGATAAAATAATTTATAATAACATAAAATAAAATGACCTTGAATAATTTAAAGTATAACTTGAAATAAAATATAATAATTTAGGGTACAATAATTTATAATAGCCTATAATAACATAAAATATAAATTAGAATAATTAAAATAACTTAAAATAATATAGGGTATATCATAAATTAGCATAAATAATATTTTTAAAAACATAAAAATAAACTTATTTGCTATAGTAAATTATAATAGTGAATTATGTGAATTAGGAATAAAACATGATGTCTACATAATGATATTATAGTGAAATAATTTTCACTTGGTGAAATCAATTAAACGCAATGAAGTTATTTCACTTTTAAGGTCCCATAGTGATTTAAGCTAGTAAATTACACCCCACTTTGGTAGTAGTGTTTATTAGTTTGTTAATTTAAAATGTAAAAAAATCATTAAAAATATTTTAAATTTCAAATGTCACTTTTAAAATCAAAGGATTTCCACATGTGAAATTAAATCAATTTGACATATTTATTTGAATAATCTCAATGTAATGTTTTTAATTATAAACATACACCTAAGTTTTACATGTTTTAATTTAGAAATGTCTTTAATTCCTTAATTCCATATAACTATCATCAATCAAACTTTCGTATATTAATCGGTAAAAACCAAAACTACCAATGCAAATGATTTAATTGGGGACATTAGCACAAATTGTTATAATCATGGATTCATATTTATCATATTGTAATGGCATTTCTGAATTGTCATCAACAATTGACACATGAGTGGATGGCAACGGTATAATCAATTATTTATGTTGGTGTCAAAGGCATTGGAAACATTGTTTCCGTGGTATAATGCATGCATGTCACCTAAGATTATCTCCACTTACATGCCCCTAAAGCTTAAAACCCATAAACAAATTTGTTTGAAATGACACTAATCCAACTCATTATTTGTACAATACTCTTTTATATGTATGTGGACATACTAAGTTGCAAGTTGTTGCATTTGAACCACAAATATACCTCATGGGTGCAAAGTATCTCATATTGATAAAAAACCAACTTGTTATGGATGAATGGATATGCATATATAATAATGTTGTTAGTGAACATGACTTGAAAAAAGCCAATAATTTTTTTTTCTAGTTTGGGAATGAGACCTTTTGTCATTGTTTTGATCTCTCAAAAAAGAAATTGAGATTGTAATTTCCTTGTTGTAATGAACAACATAATGAACATTATAACATTGTTCATTTCTTTTCAATAATTAGTGGAAAATTCTACTATAATTAACCCATCAAAACCTAAAATTGGTCAAATTCTAATAATTTGAACATCTAGTTGCATGGGGTGAAAGTTCAAATGATAAGATTGCTTGTTGTGATAGTTCATATAAATTGAATATGGACTTTAATTGCATAATGTGTTTATACAATATTTTTAAAACTTCAAGACACAACACTTCTCAATTTGATAACAATTAAAGTAAAAAAAACAAATATCCTATTTGGAGAAGATGGTATATCATATTCCATTTAAAAAATTCCAAAATGGGAAAGTCATTTTTGATATAATTAAAATTGATGTTTTTCAAAAAAAATCTATAATAAAAAATGTTTAAAAAAAATTAGATGGTGATTTGCACTAAAATATGGGAAAACATCATTACAAAAAACCATGATTTCACAAAACGTTTAACTTGATTAAAATGTTTACATTGACCAAGAGGGATCTTCATCTTGATTAGGGCATGAAAGATACAAGTGTTTAGATGTCAAATAAAAAAGGAAAAAAAAGAAAAATTGGTCAATCAAGATGGCAAAGATTCAAGCAAATTGACCCTATTACCAAGAAATGCCTACCCTAATAAATTTTTCTTACATAGGAAAAAATATGTACATAAATAATTATTAGAATTTAATTACAAGTTAAATACCTAGGGTTCCCAATCAACTTCAAAATGCCACAGAAGGAGAAGGACAATAAGGTGCTTCAATTAATGAAAGGGAAGCTAACATCTTGGAATTTTATGTGGTTATTAGTTGCTAGAAAGATACTAGTTGCAAATTAGGTCATCTTGGCATTGTCTGGTACATAACTTATTGTGCAGATATATCAATGTCATCTTTAAAATAAATCAAAACTCCAATCCACAATTTTGTTTGGTCAAGCAAAAAGCAAATAATAAAACTAGGGCCAAGGTAACGTGGGGATATGTAACCGTCCTATTTTTGACTTCATGCGACTATATGTTGTTTACAACTACTTTTGTAACTACTTACCAACTTCACCAAATTTCAAGAGGATTTGCGACTATACTACGACTAATGTGCAATTACTATCTTCTTCATCCTCCTATGTGAATGGTTCTATGATTAGGTTCATCCATGATTAAGCCCCCATGGCCCAATAATTGCACAGGTAACCAAAATTTAATCACAATTTGATGTACAATGTATATTATGGGCAAAATAAGAATACATATTTGACTCGTACAATTCAAAAGTCTACTTATAATATAATAAATATTCACTATGAATATTATCAAAATATTTGTAGGGCTTAATATAAAGTGTTTGTGAAAAGTACATTAACGGTATATTAAATGTGTAAAAAAATGATTTAGGTTTATATTCTGTTTTATTATCAATAATTATGATGTAGTTATTTACTAATGAATCATTATTTAATTAATAGTAATTAATTATTAAAAAATTCATAATTAGTAATCACAAGTTAATATTTTCGAAATTCGGAATTAAAAATTATTTAAATTATTATTATTTTAAAGTTATTTATTTATTTAATATTAATTAATTAATAACTAGATGACATTTACAATTAAAAATTTATTCCATAATTAAAATTCAATATGACTTACTAAACTAAATTTAATTATTATTTTGTTGATATTTAATATTTAATCATCAATCAATTATAATTATTTATTAAATACTTTAATCATTGATTAAATACAGATTAATTAAATATTTTATAAAATAATAAATAATAAAATATTATTTAAAATTGTAATGCTTAATACTAACTAATTATTCATCTATTATTGATAAATCAATAACAAGTTAGAATTTAATATTAAATTATTTAAATTTATTAATTATGATGATTCATCAATTCTTTAGTCATTAACATTAAATACTACTTAATAAACTAATTTTTTATTAATTTATTGATATTACATATAAAATAAATTAATATTATTTATTATTTACTTAATCATTAAGATTAAATATTAATTAATAAAATAGGAATAATTACTAATTGATTCATGTTATGTTTTAAATAAATCTAAATTATTAATCAATTAAATGTTATTCAGATTAAATACTCTTTAATAAACTTAACTTACTTTTTAATTAATTGATATTAGATATTAAATAAATCATCATGATTTATTAATTCATTAATCATCAAGATTAAATATTATTTTATAAACAAAATGTATTTATTAATTAATTTATATCATATATTAAATATATTATAATTATTCATTCATTAAAATTAAATATTGCATAATAAATTAAAACTAGCTATTAATTTATTGGCGTTACAAATAAAATAAATTATAAGTATTATTTAATTAATTATTCATCAAGATTAAATACCACTTAAGAATCTAAAACTACTCGTTAATCGATTGATATTAGATATAAAATAAATTATATTATTTATTTATTATTTATTTAGACATGAAGATTAATTGTTATTTAATTAACTAGAATTAGTTATTAATTGATTGATAATGTATCTTTAAAAATTTATAAGTATTAATTCATTATTTAATTATTAAGATTAAATACTACTTATTAATTTAGAACATTTATTAATTGATTGAAATTACATATTAAATAAATTACATATTAAAATTTCTCATTAAATAATTATTTTATTAAATAACTCATAATTAAATATTATTAACATTTATATTTATTATTATTTATTAATTATCCATTTCATATAAATTAAATTATAAATAGTTGAAATTTAATTTTTAAATAATTTTAATGAATAAAATAAAACTAATTATTGTTAAATTGATAATTAATTAATTAATTTTCATTAGTTAAATACTAATTAATTAACTATAACTACTTAATTAATCAATTAGTTACTTTAAAAATGAATTTTGAACATGAACTAATTATTTAATTCATTTTTAAATTATGAAATAGCTATTAATTAATATTTTATCAGTCGTATTAATTAATTTATTAACATTAATTAGTGATGGTTGTTTACTATTGATTAATTGATTAGGTAATAGTATTTTTTAAATATTATTTGTATCTATCATGACCTATTATTATTAATGAGTAGATAAGTAAGTAGGTAATAGGTAAATAATCAATAAATACGTTGTTGGTACATAGGAAATTAGGGAATTAAGTAATTAATGAGCGAGTTATTTACTTATGGACTTGACACAATTGAAAGGGAAACAAAATTATATGGGATAAAAAATGTAGTCACAACGTATGTGTGAACTATTAGCAACTAAATTGCAACCAAATTTTTTATCCCATATTGTTTCATTTTCCTTCCAAATGTGTCAATTATTGGGATTTGAACCTAAGTCTAGATTTTCTTATTGGATTTGAAAAGGGATTCAATGATTAAAAGATTTATGGACTTAGGATGGGAATAAATGGGAGTCCTTGAAGAATCTCAAAAGGATTACTTGATCAAGGAACATGGCTAAAAATAAAGAAGTTGTCATTTGTAATGTACATCCTTGGAATGTAAAAAGACCAAATCTCCCTTCCAAGCCATCTCAAGCTCAATGGAAGGTATTAAATTCACCTCAAAAGGATCTAACTTTTCAAGAATTCTACCATGTTCAAGGGGAAAATATTGGTAAAATGTTATTTATAGTGTGTAGAAAGGTGGATAATTCAAAATTGTTAAGGAATGTTTCCCATGACCTGATAGAAATCTTGAACTAGATTACTTTGCTTAGGAATAAAGGGGAGGGAGTTTGTGTGGAATATAATCCTCAACTACAAGCAGAAAGGGATCAAACTATTTGGGCATCTCATTAAAGTCAACAAGGGATTTGTAATTTATGTGGTGATGGTGTTTTGGAGATCCCAAAACATGGGCATATGAGGTGGGTAGTTGTTCAAGAGACATAGATTAAGTTCACATCACAAACTTCATGGGTCACGATTTGACAATAATAATCGTGCAAATTTTGTTTTTCATAAATTCGTATGGAATAGACATAGATGTCATTCATCTACTTGCATTGTTTGAACATCGATGTCATGTACATTGTTTAGACACGAATGTTATATGCATGTTCATGTTATTTAGACATGAATGTTGTGTGTCTATTCATATTATTTACACACAAAAGTCGTGCACACGACTTTTGTGTTTAAATAATGCATGACATTCATGTGTAAACGATATAAACCCATGAAATAACAGATTTCGCATGGATTTGGAATGAACCCATGAAGCCTATAAATTTGTGATTAGTAAGGAACTTAGGGTTACATATGCACTTTTCGTAGGGCATAGTTCATTGGAGGACATCTTGTTGGGAAAACTTCATTCACCTTGTCGTGAAGGGACAAATGAAAAGGAAATACAATGGGTTATTGGTAAGTCTTGCATCGTCATGTTATCAATTCCTTGGGATATTCTTAAGTCTTTATTGTGGTTCATATGGTGTCAAAAGTGTGAGCAAGACCTTAAAGAAGGTCATTTTCACTTAAGTATTGTTATGTTTTGAACATGACAAACCACAATTCAAGTGGGGATGGTAGCTTGGAAAGAACTTCATAGGTTTAAAATATCTATAGAAAAATAAAAGCTTTTAATTATAATTTTAAAACAATATGGATACATGGAAGAGTATTCTCATCCAGCTAGAAGTTAAAATGTACAACAACTAAGTCAATTGCACCAATTTAGATAGCCATGGAGATGAAGAAATAAATCATAGAAGCTCAATACTTTTAAGTTACCAACCATCTCTAAAGGAATAGGAAAATGAAGAAACTTGTGATGGCAAACCAAATTTTACAAGCAATTTTTGAAGAGCTTCACCAAAACTTAATTCAAAAATTGAATAAAACAATGACATCTTGTCACACATTCATTTTAATGATCAATAAGAAGATTTTCAAAATTCCCTTAATCTTTTAAAGGAGCTTCAATCACCAAGATCATTTACTAAAATGTAAGATTTTTGGGTAAATCAACATGCACAATCAACTCACATGATCACATTTCTTTCGTGGGGAAACTTGCATCCAAGGAGGGGAACCAATAGTGAAGACACAACCCAATTGCATCTACAATAGGATACATGATTGGGATTTGGAAGTTACATTTGAAGAAATTTTCTAGCTATGTGACAAATGAAGAATTTTATTACCACTAAAACAATACATGTGATTTAATATTGAGGATTCTCCTCCTACATCTTCTCCTTTTGGAAGAAGGCAACACCTTTCAATTGAGCTTAATGTTCAAACTATCCTTCATGGACAATGACTTGAAGGAAGGGATGTTTCTTTTGAAGTCCTTCTTAGAGGACCACTTTTCACACATACAATCAATAATCTGCAAGATAATGAAAATGCTCCTCACAATCTCCCTTTTTGAATATACATTCGTAGAACAAAATAATAAATTGTTTGAAGAAAAAAAAAATCTCTTAAGTTTCCTAGTGATGTTTTTGTTTTTGAGGTAGCCTTTTCCTTGGGCTATGTTTCTTGTTTGGTTGGCCTTTGCCTTCTTAGTTTGGGTAAATTGGCTCATGCCACCCTCTTTTCTACCCTCTATGGCAATTTGTATTTGGCTTTGCATGGTCTTCATTGTGTTTGTTTGTGATTTTTTTAAACCCAAAAAGGGAATTCAATTCGATGGTTAAGGTGTAGGCACCCTTAGTCGGCATTCAAACTTGGAGAATTACATATGTACACAAATGTGTATATGTGTGCGTACACAAACATACACACACACACACACACACACACACACACATATTAAACATATGAATGACACATGGCTATGATGATGGACAACACTTGGTTATGATCATTTGATGCCACATGGATTTCCTAAGAATTAAAATAAAATATTGGGACTTCAAAAATCAAATGATAAATAAAGTTATGAAATTTTCTAATGCAACATGTGACTCTTCAAAATGACCAAACATGGTTACACTAAAAACGTTTTAATCAACTAGTCCTTTTGTAATAAAACCAACTAAGTCAAAATAATAATGTGAATGTTTATTTTCATTGTTAATTTATTGGATTTGGGTAATGGAAAAGGACAAGATCTTGTTGTGTATGATAGTCTATACTAGAATCCATTTATGATCCACCATTCTTTTTTTTTCTTCACTATTGGAAATGTTAGCTTCATATAAATGAGTTCATTTTTTTGTGTTTAATAAGAATTTTAAAATCTATGCATGAAAAAATATTTACCATAATGATAATTCATATAGTCGATTGTAATATGCAATTACCCTTGGTTGCAAATTGTTGGTTATTTATTTAAAACCATGCCATGTTGTAAGTTCACAATGAGTATTGTAAAGTCGATTATTATTTTGTCAATGAAATATAGACCTAGGTGTGAGGATGTTTAATTGATTAAAAAAAATTATGACTCTTGAATACATTAATAATAGCTCCACTAGTGGGAGAGGATCAAAAAAATGTTTTCTCTATTTTTAACATCCAATGTTAATAAAATTACGTACCTCAACCCCACTAAATTGATGACAAATAAATATCATGTCATGTATTCTAAGTTTGTAGCTAAAACTCACATGTATGTTAATAAGGGTGGCCAACCAATAAAAAATGTAGTCAACATGAAATAATAAATTTGGATTCATTGAAGAAAAATAACAATACATTCTTTTTTAGGGTTTTAAAACCCCTACCATGTAACCCAATTTTGGTGGAGGAAATTGATTTTCATGCCACTGTGGCATAAACTTATATAATCTAGAATGTGGTGCACCAACTTGTTTCATATCTAACTATTGGTGGATTTGTTTTAATAGACATCATGTGTAGTATAGACCTAGGGATTACCCACCAAACATTAGTTTATTATGGTCCTCCATTGACCAACAATTTGCAATTGGATAATTGAAGGTTTTGTAGGAGATAATAAATGTAACCATGGCTAGTTACCATGAAATGTAAGAAACACTCCAAAGCTTGGGTGTGATGATCAACTTTCCTTTGTTTAATCCGTGTTTAAAGTCATTACATTGGTAAATGAACTATTACAAGCTACACTAGATTAAAACACTACAATAATATACATCCCCCTAAGTTCATTTCATAATACAATTTCATTTCATGACTAAGGTGATTAGGCATGAGATAGATAGTTATTGTGAATTTAGTTTCATGCAAGTCTTTTTGTGTTAATTGAAGCCCATATAGAGGGGTTTTTTTTGTACAATGATGCATGCACAATAACAAAGTAAAATACCTTTAAAACTATGATATGGCCAACATTTTAAAACTATATTTTGACTATAGAAAAGATTCCATATGAAAGTTCATAACATGATGTAAAACCCTTCAAACTTGTTTTCATTGATATATTTTCTAACTAACATTAAGTCCCTAACAAGCACAATATACATCATTGGACCATTTCAAAATAAATAATATACAAAATTGTTCCCAAGATTACAACCCTTGATTTTTCAACTTTAAACTTATCCATAATTCTTAAAATTTTATGAATTATGCATATCAAATACTTATATCATATATCTATTTAAGTTAATAACCTCAAATTAATTAATTCCATGTTGAAAATTTTAATGAGGTGTGGGGAATATAAAATATAAAACTTGATTACTTTAGTTGTCCCAAAAGAAAGTAATTTTTAAAAAAAAATTATATTATACATTCTTATTTTTTTTACTTAAATAATAAAAAACAAGATACATTTTCATTATTGTGTAGTAAAATTCAAATTTTGCATTGTAAAAGTACATTGAAAGTAAGGTTTTTCTAAATGCAAGTAATTTTGAATGATTTTTGGCAATGTAACTTTTGTTTCATGTGCGATCTTTCAAGTATTTTTTTTAATGAATTCATTTCCATTTTTTTCAAAAAGAAAAAGGGTGCAATTAATTTGTTAAAGATTAAGAATTATAATCTACTTATATGTAATTAAGGTGCCTATAATTTGAGAATATACCTAAAATATAATTAAAATATTCTCAATTTTAATCAAATATTCTTTCAATATTCCATCATTTCATAGCATACCAAGAAATCCCCTTTATTTCAAGTGCTCAAGAAAATATACAAAGAGTGATTTTTCCTTGGGGTATGTTTTGAAGAAAATAAAATAATTTTCTTTTGACGATTTACTTGAATATATAATGATCTTTATATCCTTAGTTAGCACATTTATTTCATTAAGTTTTTTTAATGATAAGTATGTTTGAAATTGACTCATCAAGTTGAAGCATACTTGTTATTACATATATTATTATTGAAGTTCTTCAAATTTTGTATTTAAATTACCATACATTCAATCAAATGGACAATTGTTTCATAATGGAACTTGAACTAAAATTTGAATATACTTTCTTGTGCTTATGTCAAAATTTATTTCATTTTAAAACTCAAACTTGTAATGCATACTTTTAAAAATATTTAACCACAACCTTTGAAGTCACCCAAATGTGAATTATATTTGAATTGGTTTTTGTGTTGCAAAATTTAGAAAAGATTATGTAATAAAAAATTATTGCAATTATACATATGTGAAGACAAGAAAAGTTCCACAATATAATCATTCGGCTAGTTGAAGAGAATTTTCAAGAATAATTTGTGATCTTTGGAGTTTGATGTCACTTTTGACACATATCAAATGAAATATTTTTGTACTATACAACACCAATTACTTTACTAAATCAAATTCATGTGAAGTTGAAGCTTGAAAGGTTTGTGCTATCAAGGTTAAAAGCTTTGTGCCACTATAGAAGTAAGTGTTTAAATGATGTGATGCTTATTTGTAGTGTTAAAGGAACACACACAAGTTTTTTAAATTGGTTAGTTATAAATATGTGTGCTCCTTAAACAATTCTTTCGCTTCACTTTAGTTGCACAACACAATGCTTTTGGCAAGCATTTGACAAAACTTGGTTTAGTTTCAACCCACTTTCAATCTATGTACATGAAAGTAAAGCTGAAAAATTGGGGGTAACAACAACATTCCATGACAATTGTGGGACAAATTCGATATGGTCATGATGGATTGTGTTGCATCTAACCTACCATTCCTTCACAATCCAATAAAGCATTTTCGTGGTGAAACCATGTTAAGTTGGAAATCCAAGTCAAAGAGGGATGGGTGCCATTGATGAAAAGATAACATATATAAGTCATAAAAGTGAAAAAGGTTTCTTAAATGATGAAACAAGGATGATGAAGTCTATGACCTCACTTCAAATCATACAAACATGCTTATTAGATTCCAAGTTCTCCCACAACTACCACCTTGTAATATAAACCTCATTGGCCTACATTTCTAAACAATGGCATCCAGAAAAAAATTCAAGTGTAGGACACTTCAAAACAAAGATGCAAATGAAGTTTGTTTAATATAATTTCAAAAGAACAAAACATTTGTTGAAGCTTTTTGTTTAACTTGCAAAACACAATTGATTGATTAATAATTAAGTCTAAGAATTGGAATTCAAGCTTGAATGGAAAAATAAACAATTTGAAATATAAGGTTGACAACATAACATCTAACTCAAAAAATAACAACTTGAACAAAAAGAAATGATATCAAAACAAAAACTTGAAATTTCAAACCTTTAATTTAAATTTGAACTAACTTGCATTAAAGCTTCTTATGCCTAAGTAAAAAATTGAGATTCAATTCATATGACCTTAATAAATAATTATCTCATACAAGCATTTGTCTTACAAACATGAAGCTTCTTTTTATTCTTGAACTAAATTTGGTCTATGTAAACCAAAAACTCACATAAGATTATTGCAATTTGAAGATAAATTATTAAATGCACAATACATGTATTGATTCATTTGTGTGATGACTTTTAAATAACAATAAACAAAATTCAAACAAAAAAAAAAAATCACAAATGATCAAGCACCATTATCAGGTAGTTGTTGAAGTCTATAGTTGTACTTTGTTCTTTTACCTTAACTTGCCCAAAATAGGTTAAATTTCAAACAAACATATGAAAGATGAAGTAAATCATTTTTCAAATGCTATGTTTATTTAGCAATTGTTTAAGCTTTTGTGGGGTGACTTTGACACTAGCAGCTTAGGTGAAAAAAAGATTTTTATCATGATTGTTACCCAATGGATATGTTTTTCCCTTTTGTCATAGAAGTTTTTGAGTGTTTTCACCATCAAGTCAATAGTTTTTTTCATCGGTGTGTTAACATGGCATGGATAGCAAAAGGCATCGAAGGCCCTCCTTTATCCATGTTACGTTTTTTTTATAGGCATAGAATGTCAGTGGCATTACAAAAAATGAATGTTGCCCCCATTTCGAGATGGGCTATTACCACAAGGGAAGATTTGTCTAGGCTTGGAATTTTATTTGGTTTACTTCCTTTCCCTTCAATTAATATGTTTCATGCAACTGGTGGAGGGTTTGGTTTTTAGTGGTTCCTTTTCCTCATTGTGGCCTCCTTTTGAGTTGTTTTCTTGTGTGGACTTTGGTCCTTGCCCCTTGTTTTTTTTTCTCTCCCTTTCTTGGGTGTTTTTTAAAAATAAAGTTTGGTAGGTTTCATCATTTAGTAATCTATTTAGCTAAATAACATTTAAGCAACCACTTACATCATCCTTAAGATGTTGGTGAAAACTTTTAATCAATGTTGGGCAAGTCAAAGAAAAAAAAACAAATTATGGCTATAAATTTCAAAAATTAGTTCATAATGGTGCTGATCATGGGCAAACATTAAATAGAAGTATGAACTAAATGTGACACTATACTCAATGTTTTTGTAAACAAATGCCCACTAAAATAAAATCCTTCAAATTTTGGAACATACCCAAATTATCATAAATGCACTAAATGTCACTACATCCCTAGATTTTAAAAACAAGGCATGTGATGTAGTGGTTAAGAACCACTTCTTCAAGTAGTAGGTTTTGTGTTGAAATTTTTTTCTCACCAACCATCTTCTTTTCTAAATCATTTTTCTAGATGAACTTTTTCATAGAAGTTCATTAAAAAAAGCCATATGGGGAAGAAGGTGGTTCTCAATATGTGCAAAGTTGGCCCCAAATCTTTAGTCAAGCTTTCAAGGGACAAAAAAAAAGGGTCAAGAAACGTTTTTTGGGGAAAGGAGAAATCGGGATTTTCCCCAAGGACCTTGGGTACATTTTCATCGGGGAAATATCTGGGAAATAAAGAGGCCTTAAAATTTTAAAAATTGCACACTAGATGAATATGTCATTTGATCTCTTCATATTTTCATCCTTTGTTTTTAGTTTTTAATCAATTATGGTAAATTTCATTCATTTAACAAAAAAAATTGAACCATTTTTTCATCCATTTTCAACCTTTTCACCCAATATTTCATCCATGGTGTAGCTTCAATTTCCAACTTTTCACCATCACACAAATTTTCATCCATCATGCAACCTTCTTCCACAGTTTTCAATTTATTTCACAATTTTACATAATTCAATTATTGGTAAACTTCAAAAATTAAATCCAACTTAAACTGATGAAGATATCTATGATGAACAAAAGTTCCTCAACCATTTTATGGTTGTGCCATTCTATGGGGCAACACAACCATTTCCAAAGCAAGTATTGAACAAACCATTTGCCCCAATGGAAGACCATTCCTCAAAACAACACAACCATTTTCATGGGACAAACGTGTTGCTTGATATTCAAAGATAACACATTTGCCCTGGGGAAAGGCCATTCCACTTCTCAAAGCAACACAACAATTTCCTAGATTGTTTGTTCATTTCCCTCTTTTTTCATACGAAACCCACTCAAAACAAAGATGGAGATAATAAAATGCGAGAATTTATGATCTCTCATTTAAAGTAGAAGTCGTCAACCCATTAAAGCATCTCCATTATACAATGATAAAGATGGCTTTATACTATATCTTGTTGCAAGATAGTGAAAATCCTACTACTCTCCAACAAAAATGGCCAAAATGCTAAGAAGGCCGAAGGGACAACTTCAAATAAAATTTCCTATTGTGAATTTGATCATAGACAAATATTGGTCAAAATGTGTATGCCTAAATGATTTGACATTGTTTTTAATTAATGAATATTTATGGGCAAGGATAGTCAACACAAAACACAAAATTATTTTTTATTATATAAGCATCTTTTACCACTCTATGATATTGGAGATGCTCTTAGCCACATCATATCACTTCAACAACATAACATGTAGTATTTCAGTTGCACCTAACACAACTATAATAACTTCTAGGGAACTAGTTTCCAGTTGGACATGACGGGTGAGCATGTATATAATTTTCCATTGAAGACTATGCATGCATTTAATTTGTTCCTCTTGAAGACTATGCTTGCCATTGTTGAATCCTCAATCATTCATCAGTTGTCTAGTCAATGAGGAGGGGGGACTTGAAGAAGGGAATCCGGTTCGTTTTCTCAACAAAGACAAGAGATCAAACCAAGTCTACTTCTGGCTTCAAAAAGTTCCATTCTAGTGACATACGAAAAAGCATAGTAGTTTGGTGGGACCAATCTCTCCATGACCTAAAATGTTTTGACAAACACAATGCAAAGGATTATGATAATGGGTGTTGTGTATTTCGCGTGCATGTTACCTTTGCCCAACTTTGTAGTTGAATAGGCAAGTTCCATATATATATAATTATAATTATTTTTAGACATGCTGAAATTTTGAAAAAAAAAAATTTCTCTAAAGAATAAATAAATAAATAAATAAATAAATTTTTGAATGAAAATTAAGCATCTTTCGAAATATTTGGGAATATTTTAGTTGTTGAAATGACTCGTCTTTAAAAATAAAATAAAATAATTATTTGTCAGAGACCTGACAAACCTGCTATCTAACTAGGGTAGTTGAGGGTTTTGACTAACTTGGTAGTGTACGTATTGGGTCAAAATTCATGACCACTAGCCATTAGCTTACAAAATCTTGGGTTGAAGTTTTCCCAATCTCTGTAGACCAGTGGACTGTGACCAGATAAGTATGACAGGTAGAGTAGGTTGGGAATGTAAGTGGTTACTAAGTAGGTAGGTAGGTAAGGATGAAACGCACTTGGTGATTACTAGGTAGGTAGGTAGGTAGGTAATTTTATAGGTAGATGCATGTGAACAGTTAGTACCTGGCTAACCATGGTTAGCTATGGGACAGGAACACAATGAAAAAGTGTTCCACACAATATCATCCATCCTGCATGGTGCATTGGTGGGTGGGTGGTGGTTCCCTTAAGTCAAAGGGAAGAGACAAGAGACTTAAAAATTCAAATGCAAATTTGGGCTATGAACTAGCTGGTTTTCTCACTGAGTTTGATGATGGAATCTGAAGGGTGCAAATGACCTTCACCTTTTTTTTTCAAATTAGTCGTGTATGAACTTTGAAGATTTGAAGTATTTGAGTCGCCTCTGAATGAAAAAGGCAAACACACATCTGAGACTTGTGCAGTGAAGTGTTTAGCAGAAATTTACCAGCTTTGTAAATGAAAGGCTGATGTAGAAAAGAAGGACCAGGTCTTACACAATTATAATATATACGAGACAGATGGATGAAATGATGCTTCACATCCCGACGTCCTTTACTATATGTAATGTGTTAAGTTCACTGACTTAACCAAAGCTTATCCCTAGAAGTTTATCTTGACCTTTACATGAATAGTACCAAGAATAAAGGGGCAAAAAACTGATTGGGCTCACTACCATATATAGTACCTTTACCATTCTTTCATCTTGTTGACACATAATAATAATTTTTTTCATTTTTTCACTCTGACAAAAACAATAAAAATTTCTTGGAAACTTGGGTACTTTCAAAGACTTGGCCATGTAGACTTGGAATAAGCAAAATGACCGTGTACACTAGGTAGCAACAGAGTTTCTAGAACTACCTACAACTTTCGACATTGTGACCAACTAATTTTGAAAAAAAATTGGACATTAGAGTTATCTGTAAAGTCACACCAATCAATTAGTTGGCGAGAATGGTCATTTAGCAGAATAGGGCATCAAACGCGGAACTGCTAATGAAAATTTTACAAAATGAAATAACTTGGGACTCAGACTAGTTCTTCCACCAATTTTGATGATAAACTGAGTTTCATCATATCTTTCCTTTTTTTCCTGAGCTCCTCCACTGCTGTTACATATATTTTCACTGCTCTCACCTGTACAACTACTATAATTAGTCTCGAGCCTTGTGCATTAAATGCTGAGTTTCAGCATTTTATACTGAGATTTGATCAAATTTTGTTCCTTTGCGGATAACACTGAAAGCCAGGATGGGGGTGAAAGAGAGGGTGAAGACATCGTGACTTTATGGATATCTTTATTTGCTGAATATCATTTAATTACTGCCAGTAAGGTGATGAATGTACTAGTGTATTCACAACACTTGAAAAGGTAATGAACAGTGTGTCAAGCTTCTAAAGGAAAGTAAAATAGGGTCCAAATCATAATGGCATAGCTACAAGCCAAGTGTATCTAGTAAAAGTTAAGGCAAGTTGTGGGCAGGTGACTATGCATAAGCTAATTAGTGACCCACTAAACTCATTCATTGTTTTGTGCATTCGGGGCAAAGGGAAGACCCATCCAATTGTAGGTTGAGAATGCTATGTTGGCTTTTCAAAAGTTCAACTCACCTCATCCTCCAATACATTTTAGTCAAAGACAACTTGAGTTTTTGTAGTGTGTGCTTGGATTTTTAAGTTTGACATGCCCAATTTAGGGTTAGAAGTATTGTAATGTGCATTGCCCAAAAACTACATGTCCCACAACACCTATTGTTTTGTAAATGGCATGTTGAAAATGAAAGTAACCATGAATCACCAAAGAAAAATAAAATAAATTATTTGTATAATTGAATAAGTATTAAGGCTCACTAATTTACTTATGTTTAAGCTCTTGATAATGTTTGTGTTGTACTTTATGATGTGTAAAGAGATCCTGTAACCCTTAAGGTAGGTGGTCTTGAACTTGTTGACCAAGTAACTCTGATCTCCTTTGGTACACAAAGCACTCAGAAACAATTTGTAATCTATGTGGAGGGCACCTTATATGCATGAATTTCCCTCCTAGAAATTGAGATGGATACTATATATGCCTACTCCTCAAGGGTGGGAGACAAATTATGCTTACTTATAAGTGTAAGAACCCTCCCCTTATTGAAGAGTAGGCCTAACAACCCTCCCATTCATACACCTTGTGATCTACATAGGTTTGGTTCATGATAAATTTTGCCTCATGCTTTATGATAGGTAAAGCCCATGGGTGGGGCACATTCCCAAAATGCAGGGTCGAACTCCTCGTCCTAGGAGGCCCCTTCCTTATTTTGAGAATGCCCCGCATCCTAGGGCTTTACCCTACACATACTACATACTCGTGTTGTGGAATTCAACAGTTCAAAATTTCCACTTACCCTGGGTAACAACCTACCACGGGTAACCTAGCTAGTTTGAATTTGCCTAGGTGATTGTATAGTGGTAGGAAATATAGATCAAGTCTTCTGTCATCCCACTTGTATGTGTGAGAATATATCAAGTTTGACACAAATATCATCATTGTTCACTTGCTCATAAGATGGAAGAAAATATCACAAGATGATTGATCTCATTTCTATGTCTTCATACCCTTACTACCTTGTCAGCTTCAACATTAATTAAATCATTTTCAGATGTTGAAAATTTCACCCAAAAAATCTCAAATAACACTTGTGAAGGAAAATATTGAATCGTAAAAAGTAGTTTATTTATTGAAATGAAAATTTCAAAATTTCAAAATTAATTAAGTATTCAACAAATATGTGTCCAAAGGTGAATTCACACTTGATGTTAAGGACTCCAATATTAAGTCCCCTAACATCAAGCTCGTCATTTAGGACCTAAACCTATTTACCATGAAGATTTTATGTTAAGTTAACATTCACTTAATATTAAACAATCATCCATTTAACATTGGGTGCCACCGAAGATGCCACCTAGATTTTCACTTAACACTAACTTAACATTAGGTTGAATGCACCTTATGCTACCAAGGTACTATGATACATAACTTGGCAATGCATAAAAGAAAGGTCCCATGACACAATTTTGGACACCGTCCTAGACTCAACAACTAAACATACCCTACTGGCTCCTATTGTCGGGCGCAAAGTGAACTAGCCTGCACCCACCAGCGCACCAGAATGGATGAATGGATGGATGGATGGATGAATACCAGATGATCAGGAAACAGTTTTCTGTTGGGTTCCAGTTCCCTAGCTAATCATGGTGGTTAGCTCAGTTGCTTTTTTTTACCTACCTACCTACCTATCAATAAACCAGCAAATGAGACAACCCATGGTTAGCAGGTAGGTGGGTAGGTAGTAAAATCAGCCCTTACCCTTAAAATCAGTCCTACATTTTCCCACTCTTGAAAGTCATGCTTCGGAGGGCATGGTGTGTGCATATATATATTATGTGTGTGTTTGTGTGTGTGTGTATAATATCATACATAGTATTACACACTCTAGGAAATCAGCAGAAATCATGAGGCAAAAATTCATCTGGATTCTGTAGGTAGTAACCAAATAATTAGGGACACAAATATATAATTGGTGGGCCTCGTACATGTTTTGTCAACTATGCCATGACTTGCATACTTTACTTAACAACTATGTGTAGATAAGCCTTCATGACAAGCACTAAAAAGAGTTGCAACCAATTGAATGTCGTGAAGTCTCCAATGCGAAAATGAAGTCTAGACTATGTGATAGGTGCTAGTGATTTTGTACGAGGGCAATGTATTCAACTTGAGCTTCATATTGCTACACATTACTACTACTACTACTACTAGGGATGGATGATCAATTGACCAATTGATGAAATTTTTTGATTGATTTTATGAAAATTCATTTTTTTTGAATAAAAATATTGAATGACATTGCATACGATTTGAATTGAATTGTCAATGAGAGAAAAAAATGATAAGAAATTAAATTTTTTAATGAATTGAACTGAGAACAAGAGAAAAACTAATATGAAAAAAGGAATAAGGAATGATAAGGAAAATATGACAACCATAAATCGTACGTCAAATAACAAATTATAACTCACGATGTTAGTGGAAGTGACAACATAATTCAACAATACTATCACCTTGTTAATCAACATACGAATTATGCTTAAACTCCCCACTACATGAATTACCTTGAGATAATCACTTGTCATATTATGATTATCTTTCTCAACTAGTAGTAAGTACATGAGAGAAAAAAAACATAGATGGACTTTTAACAATGTGCAAAAAAGAAAAAAAAATTCACATCAAGTTCCTATATGAATGTGCCCTAAAACTTGGAAATTTTTGGGGGTGCATGGCAAGCTTTTTGCACCCTGAGCTCCACCCTTGCACCCCTTAAAAGCTCACCTATGCGCAGCCCTACACCCCAAATTTGTGTACCTTGAATAACAAACCCCCCTTTCCAACTATGAATTTTTTTTAAAAATTGGAAAAAGGAGGGAACAAAACAAGAAGATAAAAGAGATGAAGACCTCCAAATTATTGTGTAACCTAGGAGCACGAAAACCTAATTTTAAGTTGACGGTCATGCATGACCATAAAAGGCATGTCATCATATGCACGATAGGCATGTTTGATAGAGTGGGGATCACATATGAGTGACTTGAGCACCATAGCCAGTCAACAAGGGACCCACTAAGGCTAGTTGAATTGAGACATTGAGAGACATTGAGAGACTCAATTGGGCTTCATACATGGTCCACAACTGAGTCACAGGTTATCAATATCAATATCAATATGAATTCTTTGGGTTGTCAGGTTGGTTTTGTAATTTTTTTTTTGGAGCAATAACCATCAATTATGTGTAAGGATCGGTTATCAAATAATTGGTTGGTAAATCGCTCGTTGGTTGTTTTGCTGATTATTAGCTGGTTATAAGGTTTTAAAAAAATAAAATTGAAAAAATCATTTATTTAAATCTATTTAAAAAAGATATATTAGTATTTTAAAGATTGATAAATTACTAGTTGGTTATGGATTTTTTTATTTTAATGACCACTTAAATTGATAAATCACTTCTTTTCTGAAATTTTCATTTTTGATTTCACTTGTTGACAAAATTTCATCAAAACAAAAAACAACTCACTCTCACACACACACACACATACTCATCACAAGACCCATCCAGACACAAGACCCATCCATCAATTTCCCAGAAGAAAGGATTCTTAACTGACAGGAACAAAGTACTGCAGGAACAAGACTTTGGGTGCCAAGGAAGCCCAAAGAAGAGACCAGCCAGTCAAAGCAACAACAGCCTGGAAACAACAAACTCAAACTCACAGAGTTTGTGATCCTGTGAGATGATCAGTAGTAAATGGAAAATGGTTGATCACAGTAGGCTTGTAGTATGCAGATGAGCATCTTTTTTTATTTGTTTGTTTTGTTGCTCATCATATAAAAGATCTCACACAGCTTCCAATTTTTTTGTGACATGGGTCAAGTGCTCATTTTGAGCTAGACTGGCTCCATTGATCTTCAATCTAGTCTGCTAGTCTTCAAAGCTTTTTAAAAAAATTTAGTTTGGGAGAAAATTTGGGTTCAGCTACTCATAAATCTCTACTGTGATTTCAGAGTGAAGAACTTTTCTTTCTGGGCTGTGAACAATGGCTGCAGCAACAGATGCATTGCAAGTGGAGTCGACAGCTACAAACTTTCAAGCAGCTGATCTTGCAGCCACTGGTGATGAGTTTACATCCCAGGAACACTGCAACAGTAGCATTACCACTGGTGACACCACTGATCCAGCTACAGTTGCTCCAGATCTGAAATCCAATTTAATTGGATACTATTCTTCATGGGGATGGAAGGAGATTGTGAAGGCAAGTGTATGGCATGGTGGTTCATGGTTTGATGCTTGGCTCACTGCTGTGGCAGCCCAGGTGATGATCAGCTGCTACCTCTATAAACTTGTCTCTGATCTCAATTTTCTCATGCCCTGCAGTTCATGACTTCAATCAGGTTCTATAAGAGTTTCCTTCTTCAGCTAAAGGATTTCCCACTCAAGAAATTTGTCACGAGACTGGTTTTTTCAAACATGAATGTATAATTTTACAGCTGCCTCTGAAAAATTGTTGCTCAGTTTTCTGATCAAATTGTGTAATCAAGCCACCAGCTCACAAATCAAAGAGCAAATGTCTTCAATTACTTCTAAACTGATCAGCCTGATGATAACAGACTGATTCCAAAGCTCATGGGTATGGATCTATAATCTTGTTATTCTACAGGTGGGATCCGTGATACTCACATTCCCTTACACATTTTCACAAGTTGGGTATAAGTTTGGCATCCTGTTCCAGTTTGTGTATGGTGCTTTTGGCTGTTGGACTGTGTTTTTGTTGAGCTGGATGTATGCGGAGCTCAAGCAAAGGAAGATGCTCCAGGGCACTCTTCAGAAAGGTCACATCTTACAGGTAAATTTAGTAGTACCCAACATTTTCTGCACCCATAATTCTCATATGATCTAAACCTAGAACTCAAAATTGATATAATATAATCAGGAGCAATATATGTATATATATATATGAATTCCTTACCTGATTTCCTACTCCTTGTGTATGCTGTGATAATGCACAAGTACTACAACTTGTCACATGTATTCACTTGTACAATCTTTCCTTTCACCTTGTCATGAGATTATAACACCTGCAGTACAAAATTTGTTACTTCCCTGGAGCTTCATCATAACTGCTTGGGTACATGATCCAAACAGGAGGGTCACACATTGTTCAGACTTGTAAAAAACATGGGACCTGCTTGCAGATACAAGTAGGTCCATGCTTTCAGAATTATGCTTTCAACAAGTTTGGAAGTTAGACATGCTCGTGCATAGCTTGCAACTAAGTCCTGTTCATTTCTGTTTTTCATGTACCCAATGGGATCAGATCAACCTGTGACATTATTTGTGGTACAAAGAGCAGTGCAAGTCTCTAGGGTTTTTAGGCGAAAAAATGGGCTCACCATCAAACCTCCAGCATGACCTAAAACAGATCATGTCTGGTTGGTGTGGCTGACAAGCATGATGTAAAATTACACAGCTCATATGTGTGTGTGTGTGTGTGTGTGTGCGCGCGTGTAAATCTGGTTGGGAAACTATAATTGGGACTGACTGCGATTGCAGTACCATGAAGTAATTGGGGGTCTAGTGGGGAAGTGGGGCCGCTACATCACCAAAACCTTCATACTTCTCTCTTTGACATTTGGTTGCACTTTGCAACTCATTGCCTGCTCAAGGTACATGCCACCCAACTTTCAAAGTTTCTTAAGCCATCTATCTGTCTTTGACAAGCCCAGCTTCCATATCTCCAAAATTGACTAACTCTCTATTTCATGGTAGTCAACCAATCAGTGTGCCAATCTTATCTCCATCACAAGAATGTAAGTAGCAAGCTTATACAGGTACTCACTTTGACAACAACCTTTGCATTTTGAGGGTCAAAAGTTAATCCCTAATAGTCAGAGGAAGATGAACTAACATTGAAATGTGCACCAAATTGGTCTGCCCTGACTTTTAATCACAATTTAATTTCAACAAAATTCAGTTACTTGCAACAAGGGCAAGATCAGATCTTTTGAACTCACTTTGTTTCTAATTGCAGCGATGTGTACTATCTGAACTCAAATTGGAATAAGCGACAATGGCTGTATCTATTTGGAGCGCTGGCTTTACCATGTGTCCTCATTCCAACATTGCACAACTTCCGGATACTATCATTCATTGGCATTGTCACCACAAGCATCACCTCTGCTTACATGACCACAGCTGCCCTCAAACATGGTCAGGTATTTATTTTACCTACAACTGCATGCAACTACTTCATAATCTGTAGTGACCATTCTTCTATCTTTGACCCGAATGTGTTGCAGCAATTTAGGTGCTTGGCACTTCATAATGTTCATGCACATGTCTACAATTATTCCTAATTGTTAACCTTTTTACCTCGAGGTGCAAGAAATACCCAAAAAAGAAAGAAGGAAACAAACAAAAAAAGAAGCTCTCAGATTGCTAAGCTCTGGTTTACAAAAATTTGCAGGTACCAAATGTGAAGCATTCAGCTCCTGACAACATGGTGCAATTTTTTTCGGGTCTCACAAATATATTATTTGCCTTTGGAAGCCATGGTCTGTGTGTGTAAGTAGCAGTAGCCTCTCTATGCCTCCCTCGGTTAGTTGTAAGTGCTGGACAAATTGATAGATGGACAAGTTGTTGCTCTCCAACATGGTCACTTCGGGCTGGCTAATTGTGGTGTCTGCTGCATCAGGGAGATTATGGAAGCCATGTGGAAGCCCAAGAATTACAAATATGCCTATGTGTGCTGTGTGCTGTATACATATTTGTTGACCATTCCGAATTCAACTTCTGTTTATTGGGCATATGGTGATATTCTATTGCACAACTCAAACGCATTTGCTGTTTTGCCCCCATCAACGGCTCGCAATGTCTCCATCATTGCAATGATAGCCCATCAGGTTTATATAATAACCTTGCTCTTCTCAGACTGTTCACATGTATGTAAATTTTGGTGTTACAAGTTGCACAATAATTTTCTTCTGCAAAATTCAAGGCCATAATTTCTAACTCGATTGTTTGCTGAACAACACATTGTCAGCTATAAGTTAGCTTGACACATTGGCTACAATGTCTTCCTGTACACAGTATGTGGCACTGATGCTCAACATAACACCAATCTTTCACATGTGGGAGAAGGCGATTGGACTTCACTTGTCTCCCAACTATCTACTCAAGTCGTTTGCCCGTGTTCCAGTTGTTTGTTTGATCTGGTTTCTGGCACTGGCTATCCCATTCTTTGGACCCATCAACTCCATGATGGGTGCCTTCCTCATCTCATTCTCTGTCTACATCATCCCCAGTCTTTCCTTTATCTATGTCTACCGCTCTAAAGCAGCTCGAGAGGTACAAAACTTCCAACAGTGCTCCTCACCTTTCCCTCTTGATCATCATCCTCTGTAGCCTCATGAGAGGACTCAGCAAGGAGGCATGTGCATGGACTGATATTTCTGAATGTTTTTACATCTTTTTCTGCAGGCTTCAGTGTGGAAGCCACCCAAGCTGTTCTTCCATAACTGGTTCACTCTCTTCTGTATCAGTGGATTTGTGGCCACTTTTGTTTTGGTGATTGGATTTGGATTGGGGGGATGGGCGAGCATGACCAACTTTGTGCGGCAAATCAACACCTTTGGGTTTTTCCAGGCATGCTACCAGTGCCCAGTCACAGGAAAAGCCCACTGAAAGGATTGAAAGTGGTGTATTTATCAACTTCATCTAGTTTTGAAACAAATGCACAGCACTGGCTGGATGATCCACCGATCACTTAGGCTTGAATCCCTGTTCTTGAAAGGTAGGTTAATCCAAAATTGTTACACAAAGGAATGCTAAAAGTATGACTCAAAACCCCACTATTTAGTTTGTTTGTTGGACATCAAACAGAAACTTTGTAGCAGCTCGGGAGTGATCACTGCACTTTTTGAGTTAGAATTCCGTAGTTTGCTGTGCTTTTTTTTGTCATTTGGAACAACTGCACTTAGTGGGTGGTGGGAAACCATTAGGTCAATACTCCTACTGATCAAAATATGTACTGTGGCACTGTACTGCCATTGGGTTATATCCCTACACACCAAATAGAGTGAAGACAATCTGTGGGTTCACAAAGAGCATGCATGACAAATTGTCTTGTCAATTGAGCTGTCTCTTCCCAATGTTTTTTTGGTGTGGAACAAATTATGGGTACATGTACATTTATCTAATCTTGTTCATGTGATTAGTCTCTGCAAGTTTGAGATCACAGGATCTGGAGAAACATAACTTCCTGCTTCCTATGATTCAATCCATATTCTTGTTCCTTTTGTTGGGGTCAGGAATGTACTGGCTATGTCCCCAAAGCTTCAACAGGCATAGCTGAGTCACAAACACACACAGCTTGTGGAACCTGGAGCATTAACCTCTATGTACTCAATTATAGCATGCCATGTGGGAGGTAAGCTTGATTCAGAAGCTTTAGATCTAGAGGAAGAAATCAAAAGCTGCGAGATGGGGTTGCACAGACACGTGCTGTTGATCCGTAGGGGTGTGAATGTCTCCTTTTGGTTTTATCTCAGTAGTTCAGTACTATGCAGGGATGTAGTTCAGAACCATGATGCAGGGACCTAGTTTGATAACCTGGATTATGGTGAAGAAAAATCAATATGCTGCCAGGGACTAGCTGTGAGAGGAAGGGGTGTAGAGCTAAGCATCCTGTGGATTTTGTGTCTGGGATTGAGAGAGGCGACTAGGAACTATGGAAGGGGAATTTCAGCAAAATCTATACAAGTTCTAGTTTGTAACCAAGTCCCTCAACTTTTTGAATTTTCTTTACATCATCATCATCAGCAGCAGCAGCATCATCCTCTCTTTCTTGTGAATTGTTTGTCACCAGTCTCCGGCCAGTGTGTGCACTAGAATTTGCATCATGAGCTTAAACCTTTTTCCCCTACTGAAATGTCTCTGAAATCACCTACATTTTATTGAGCACTAGCAGGGCACCTGTGACTTGCAAAAAATGAAGCTCCTAGTACCTACCAGACATTCCTCAAACAGCCTTAATCAGCTTTGAAAACTCTCTCTGACAGAAAAATATTGAGTCCCTCTTCTGTAAGATGTAAGTAATCTTTCAAAGAACTGAAGAATGTCTTTTATTATCTCTAATTTTTTTGGTGGTGGAGGTGTTTGGGTGGGTAGGTAGGCGTGTGGGTGTGTGCACAGAGAGGTGTTTCATACTACTAGATTGAATTCAGTGAGTAGTTAGTATTGTGTAGGGTAAGTCCCTGCTTGTCAAGGAATTACTGTGTGTGCACTGAGGGTGGAGCCCGAGGTCCTCCCTGACAGTAGAGGGCATAACAACCGAGGTAGCTCTGATTAAAACTTGCAGATTACAAAACAAGGGGTGTCTCTCACCCTTGTGTGTCACACTGTGGCCTTGTCATTGACAATAAAAAGTATCTGAAGGCAAAAGAAGAATTACAGAAACTCAAATATTTCACCATGCAAAAAAAATATAATCTTCAAAGAAATCCTCTAAAAGAAACATAAATCCTTCAAGATATTATAACTCTGTAACTAATCTCAAGTTTCAACACCAGCCAAAATATCATCTGTCAAAAATCCTCACATAAAAATAGACCTATTTACCTAGGGGCCAAAATCCCTGGGATGTTTTTGGCATTTTAGGATTCATAACCTACCTTGTTGATAACCAGATCAAAACTCAATAACCCACCAACACTGGTCTCAACCTGCATATTCAAAAAATTTGGTACCAAGATTGTTGGGTATCATCAAGGGTATCATTGGATCACTATATAGGGCAGTCAAGGTGTCATAGGAACATTCTAACAAGGTTACCAATCTATATATACATAGAGAGAGAAAGATTCCATGAACATACACACCCAACACCAGTCAACATATCCATCAGCTGAAAGCATCCTGGAATCCAAGTCCCCAAAGCTACCATTTGCAGTGGTTGTTCCAAAGTTGTTTCAGCCTCACAGAGAATCAAATTGTTCTCAAACTGACTCTACAAATAAAGGGTAGAGAGATAATCATGATATTTGACATCTACTTTTCACACAACACATTGAGCAATTACTAAAACAGTAGGATTGTTGAACTGATATAGGCAATTCAAGTTCTACCATCATGCTATTATTGATCTTGTAAACTTTGAAATACATTGTACAGGTTACAGTCCACCTAAATCTTGCTTATCCACCTTATCAAAGCTCAAAAATTTGAGGGTTCTGACCTTCAATATCCAGCTGCCCTGTATTTCCTGGTATTTCTCTACGAAGAAAGCAAAATTGGAAGAAAGAGAGAGAAAGAGAGAGTTAAAAACAGGTAACACTACCACTATTCCCTGCATGTAACAATCTCATCAATTTGACAGCAATTCCTTGCCTGTGACCTAATGTTGAGTACACAATAATTTGCGCAGACCTTCCATGTGAGACCCTGAAAGACTTCTTGGAATTTCAGAAGACCAGAGTACACTACACATGCTTCTTTCTGGCTATATCTTTCAAATAATGTTATTCTATTTGACTATCCACAACTGGACTTGAATGGCAATCCTGCGGGAAACAATACCCTAACTCATAATGTGTATCCCTATTTTATGACAAATGTCAGAGATAACAGTTTCCCCTGGAAGAATATGCTCCAAAACCCTTTTTGGAGGTACATCCTGGTTGATTTCAGAAATGAATTGGGTCTCACATGGAAGTCCTCAGATGGTGAAAATTATGGAGCCCATACAATGCTGCTAAGCATAGAATCTGTTCTAAGACTGATGCAAATAGTGAGCATCTCTTACACTGGTGGATAAAAATATGAGCTCATGGCAAAAGCCATGAAAAGACAGCCTCCAACTGTAGCCACAGTACGTTGTGAGATTTTCAAGGCCAATAGTCGTCCACCAACCACTGCAAGAGACGTGCAAACAGTGTGCCCCAAAGTTGCACCCAGTGTCACTCCCCATGGATTCTTGTGTGCTGCAAGCTGCACCAACAATGGTATTTTGTATGAATGCTAATTCCATAGAAACAGATGCACACGTCTCTGAAGCTCTCAGATGCAAAGGGAGCTACACACTGAAGATCAGCACAATGAGAGACTCTTCTCCTTCTAGAAAATACATACCGCAATGGTTGCAATTTGGCTTCGGTCTCCCCATTCAGCCAAGAAAGTGAGAATGAAAGACTGCATATCAATCAGTTACGGATTGTCAGTTGCTGCTTCCTGGTGTAACTTGCCATGTTCCCATGGAAAGCACAAAACTAAAGTCAAATAGCATTAGCTTGCTCCAAGATGAGGATCCTAGTGAGCTACCTAGGGAACATGAAAATCCAAGCATGCATCAAATGACTGCCCTCATGTGCAGAGGCAAAAAGCAGAGCAGAACCTCTAGAAAAATGGGGGTGCAAAAGCGCGCAAAAAGCCGTCGGACCAATGTCTTCTTCTGAGTTCCTTCAAGTTTCTCCTCCACCTATTCCAACAACAGATGTATGAGACACAGAACAATGAGTCTTGTTCCAATGATATGATCATGAGCAGGAATAAATGCACAGAAAACTGAGAAAAAATAGGTTCAAAGCATGAAATCACACCTCTTCAAGCTCCTTCTGTGGTGTGCTATTGGGATCAGCTCGCCAAGCAATGTACAGCAGCCGCAGCCCAAAGAATGTATACAATACTGGCACAAGAAATTATCATGCTGCTCAGTGACATGCAGGTGTCACACTAGTTTATAGTGTAATGAGTAGAGACCCAGTTGTCAATTTCCAACCATCCAATGTCAACAGATAAATAGTCCCATTCATGTCCCTCCCTGAAGTATGATGTGTGCACCTGTAGCAGCATTGTTTGTATGCTTCCTAGATATCAAATTTGGCACGATTCTCCCGAGTCCTGTTGATAACACCTGAAAACAGAGAAACATTCATGCTTTGGACTGCAAAGGTGTTGGGAAGACACTAACATTTGAACCGGGAATATGACTACTGCTTCCCTGCTTGAGCTGCTGGTACAACCTAAACATAGGCATCCAGGTGTGCAAGATAACCTTTGAACCAGAACTACTAGCATGAACATGATAGAAGGTTCACCAGACAGTAAAACACCAAACCAAACTGAAGAGAGGTCAATGACAATGATGATGATAAACAAAGGTCGGGCTGACTTACAGTCATGATGACAAGGGCAGAAAGAGCTCCAGAAAGAACAATCGATCGTGGGTGTCTCATAGCCATCAATGCAGCTATAATGAAAGTTTCATCTCCAATCTGCCATATTGCTCACAAAAAGTTTTTATATTAAAAGAGACAAACTTCTGAAGAGGGAATGCAAACACTCCATAGACCTTCCATCCATGTTTTGGACAGATAATAAGGACTCTGTAAACAAAAGCATTGTCGTCAGCTTAAGGCAAAGCTAGGGCAAAGTCCTAGATCAATCTGAATTTACCTCGCTAACTAGGATCATGGACAAGCTCGTCAATGTGGCATCTGTGAAACCCTCTCCACCACCATACACCACTCCTCCTCCCCCCCAGCCTTCTTTGACTTCCACCTCATCTTCTCCTCCTTGTGTCTTTGTCAAGACATCATCCTTATTCACCAGAAGCTGCAGGCATATATCACAAGGGTTGCGGTTTGACAAAAATGTGTCATGGAACTTTTGCAAGGTTGAGCATCATCAGCAACAGGAGAGGAAAAAGAGTACCCTAGAGTTTACTTTCAGTCAGTCTATAGTAGGGTTATAAAACCACCAATCATGGATTGTTGACTCTCTTTCCTGCATGTGACTATTGTATCTTCAAGTATTAAATTTTTTCCTCCCATCATCATTGCTGGTATAAAAAAGTGTAACATGTTCACATTTGATCTTCTTCTTCCCTGCTTGTTTGTCATTGGGGCCCACAGCTCATGGATCCTCTCTTCCTCTGTTAGGTTTGTGGAAGAGCAAGCTCTCTTTCTGGAGTACAAAATAGACACACAATGCAGCAAATTGCAATGGAGCCAGCCCACAACATCAGCCTATGATGTATACATGATACTGTTGCCCTTGGTTGCTGCAAAAGGAAGAAGAGTACCTCTTTCTTAGTCTTGTGAGCAGCAGCTGAGGCAAAAAAACTGATAGGACAAAAAAGAGAAGTAGGGAATGGTTACATACTTTTGACCTTCGATAATAAGATTCATTCTCCGTTCGGACCACTGTAGCATCGCCAGCTTCATCATCTTCAGCATGACTCGACTGCAACTGCCACCACACATGGCGATACACAGCGACACATTCAACTTCATGTTTTATTTTACTTTTGAACTTTTTTCAGAACACCGCTCGCTGCTTGATTTGGAACGTAATCCAAAAAACGAGCAAACAGAAACACCTCCAATGAATCCAAAAAAAAACCGTATCAGCAACAACTCCTGTATACGTAAAAGATCGTAAGCCAAAAAGAAACCTAACAGATCTACAAAAATAAACCTAAGAACCACCACACCTCACCACCTCCTCCTCTTCCTCTGCGACGTCCTAAATGTGGTTTCGTGTCATCATCCTCCAGATGCGAGCGAAAATAACCTTCTCCAGAAACCAAAAAAACAAAACCAAAACCCAAAGAAAGAGAACCAGGAAGAGAAGAGGTATTTCCATACCATCTGGCCAGCGGAAAATGGAACAAAAGCCAGAAGGAACACAAGCAGGAGGAGGAGGAGGATCCGGCGAGGAGGAGAGCTGCTAAGTCTCGCCATGGCCATCACGCCAGGCTCAGGCCATTGCTCATCCTTATGCACACAAGAGCTTGAGATGAAACCCAAGCATAGCTCAGGTTTGCGCATGCTCCTGCTTCTTCCCCGTCTTCCTCAAGCCCCGCCGCCGCTGCTTCCGCTCGCTCGCTCGGCCGCCCGCCCGCCCCAGAGCTGCTGCTGCGCACAAGACGGTCTCTCTGGATCTATCGTCTACCACGCGTTCGTTGTTCCTGTCTTCCTTGCATTCTAATGTCTGCATTGGAAAATGTTTTGTTCTCTGCCCCCTGCCCCCTCTCCTCTCTCTCGCGGAAGGAAGGCAATAATAGGGAGTCGGGACCCACTTCCAGTGTTTTGGCCACTTGGCGAGTTTTTGGGTTTTTAATTGACCAAAAAAAAAAAAAAAAAAAAATTTTTTTAAGTTGCCAAATTTTCAATTTTTTTTTAAATTGCTAGATTATGCACTAAGTTCCAGTAGATGGGTAAAAATAGAGAAGGGTGATGACTCACTGGTATAACCCATTCTGGGATCCCACCCTGGGATCTCAAAAAAAAGTCATGGGTTCAAACCTAGTGGAGTGCCAGGTGAAAACTCATGCTGGCCCCTCTGCCAATGAGCATGATTTCTGGACACCAACAAACAGCTTGTCAGGTTGAGTCTGCCATTTGTGCTTCAAAAGAAAATTAATCAAGTAATTTTTAAAAATCTAAAAATCATATATATATATATGTACATAAAAGAGAGAGAGAGAGAGAGAGAAAGAGAGAGAGAAGGATTCTAGATTTTTTTATTTAAAACCTTCAATTTTTTTAATCGCCAAATCTGGCTAATTTGTCCTATGGAGGATGATCTGCACCTGAGCAACATCAGGAAAGTGAAAAAGAAAAGCACTTCTTGCTGTGTGTGTGTGTGTGTGTGTGTGTGTGTGGGAAGACACCCAATCCAACTGCCAGTTCTTTGTTGGTTCTTTCATGATAACTGTGTGTTTGGTTCTTTGTTGGTTTTATTCCTTGTCCATGAACCCATTACATGGTTCATGGTTTCTCCTTCAGCCAAAAAAAAACTGTTTGTTTAGGTATATCTCTCTTATTGCCCATGTTTCACAAGAATTTGTTATTTCCAAATGTGTGTTTGTTGCAACAGGCAAACAACAACTTCTTGTGTATTTGGAGGGGCATGTTGCCCAAGTGGAGACTTTTCCTTCATAAGGGGGCAGCAATGCTTCCCACTCCAAGCATTTTGTTTTCCACCCAGGTTTTTTTACATTAGCTTAACACCCTCAAAGTGACGAGTTCCCAAAAGAGTGCCATTTCAGATGCTTATTTTAATAATAGTGCTTTGCTTCTCAGGTGTTAACACTACTTGTAAAGCATTGCAAAGAAAATTCTTCCTAGTGTAATTGGACGGTATCCAATATTCATCAATAGCCCTTTCAACACCTGGCAGGGATGCCTAGTCCTACTAGGCCTATGCATAACATCTTTATCACTCTTACCAAGAATGCATCCCTTTGATTCTTACCACTCTTAGGTGTGAGATCCCTCTCATTCTTAAGGACTAGGCATAATAACCACCCTCCTTCTTCTATGCCCTCTTAATCTACCTATTGTGAGGTTCATGATAATTTTTCACCTCATGCTTTGTGTTGGGTAAACCCCAGCTGTGAGGGACATTCCCAAAATAAGAGGCCTTGGCTCCTGCCATGACCCTAAGCCCTTTATTTTAAGAATGGACCCCCCTTTCAGATTACAGGACAAGGGCCAGACTAAACCAACAGCCACCAACACACCCTTCCATTGGAAGCCCCTTTGCCCCTCAATCATTTGTGATGATGAATCCATTCGGTAGCTTGTTCTTTGGTGATCAAAGTCAGGGTATTGTTATTGAAACAAGAGAAAACTTCCAAGAGTAATAACTCCCCCTTACTTTAGTGTAATGGATACACCTTAACCCCCTTAACTTTAGTGTAATGGATACACCTTTGTCGGTAGGTATGAGAATAAGTGGTTACTAGGTAAGTAGATGCATGTAGATGATTACTAACTCTCATTAAGGGTTAGCAGGTTTACCTTGACCATCGTTTCTTCTAAGCCTCCTTACCCCTTGGGGCATTACGCCACATACGGCATGAAATGCCCAAACTACAGAAGTAAATCACAAGGTGTAGGATGGGTAGTAGTATGAGTGTTTTTTTTTTGGTGTAGTGGTGAAAAGTCCAGATTTCAACCTTAATTTGGGTCTAGCTATCATTACACTAGAATTTTAAAGATTTTCTAAGGCAAAATCGCCAGATTATAGATCCATTAATGGTCGCCCTTTTCATCAGGCTCACAATATAAACTTATAATATAGTTTACATTGTTTTGTGTTTCTAGAGTTAAGTAAACCCGTTTGATTATCACCCTTTGCATAAACCCTACCCGACATAGCTGATGATTGGATGCATGAGATGTTATCTCCAATAGGATTGGACATTTTGAGTTGTAATATGTCATTAACATTGTAATCCAAGGACGTTTTGCATTTCATCCACGGAGTAGCTTGTTTCTCGTAGTCATTTTTTGTAGCCTTTGTAGGTGCTTGTTTCTTGTAGTCATTTTTTGTAGCCTTTGTAGGTGCTTGTTTCTCATAGTCATTTTTTGTAGCCTTTGTAGGTGCTTGTTTCTCGTAGTCATTCTTTGTAGCCTTTTGTCTTCGTTGATGAATCATATAATAATCGACAAGACTGTAGCTCAGATGGGTATAAGGAGGGGGTACTATATTGCAAGCTACCAGGTCTGGAGAGGTGTGTTGTAGGCAAATAGGAAATCAACATGTCATCGAGCGACATCCAAATGGTGAACCAGTGCACCCTGAAGAATGGATGATAATGGGAAGGAAACAGTTTTCTGTCAAGTTCCAGTTCCCTAGCTAAACATGGTGCCTAGCTCTGTTGGTGTTTAGTTTTACTACCCACCTATTAACAACCTACAAGCCCATTGTTAGTAGGTAGTAAAAACCCTAAACCCTAAACCCTAAATCAATGGTTCTTTAAAAAATTTAAAGAACTGCCCCACACTGGACATTGCTCTTTGATCGTTTACTACTACAGAACATGCCCATTCCACCAAGGAATGTGTGTGATGAACAAGGCATTATCTTTTGATCATCTACTACTATTGGGCAAGGCCCATTCCACTTCGGAATGTGTCCAGCCCAGTCGGGTGAGACACTGTTCCATCAGGTAGTAACAGGTTCTCTGAGGGCATGTTCCAGAGTGTAACCAGTGATTTCCATCATTGTGATTCTCACACACAAGTGGAACTGGCAGAAACCAAAGTGGTGCCAGCAGATGAGCAACCGACAAAAACCTGTGAAGAGAAAAAAGAAGGTGCTTGCACAACACACCAGAACAAGGTTGGGTTTATTTTGTGATGGGGTGAAGTATTACTATTCTTTGATTGTTGTAGTTTATTTTATGGTTGAGTGAGGAGGCATTACTATTGGATGATGTTGCTCACAGGGTGCAGTATGGGCATGAACAAGAAGATCTGAAGAAAAATGAACTTGGGGTGAGGCACTTAGACACTTACATTAAGCTGACATTTTCCACTCCCTACCCACAATTCATGTTACATGTATGCCATTGCCTTCCATCTAGCTCACAATTCCGATTGCTGTTGCTAAATCTCTGAAGGAACAATCAATTTGCCAATGTGTGCTTCCTGTTACTCACTCACTCACTGTCATCTGGTGTGAGCTGCTCTTCCTGTTCACCCATCAATTGTTCTTGCCTAATCCAAGTTCTCAACCCTCTCTCGACTTCCTCTCATCTCCCATATCATCAATCAGTAAGTTGCAAAATAGCACCCAGAATCTGACCTTACACAATATCGAAAGCAGCAAAAAAGCAAGAGTACACTCATAAGACAACAGCACAACTGTGGCCTGCTCACATACCTCAAAGTGCTATGGATAAGACATCAAACATCCATTAGGGTTGAACAAAAGCTAGGAGCCCATGCTGGAATTCTGCAGCAAAGCAAAGACATTAGAGTTGAGCAAAAGCTAGGAGTTCATGCTGGAATTCCTGCAACCAAGGAAAGACATAATGGTTGAGCATAAGCGTTGAGCCCATGCTGGAATTCCTGCAGTAAAGGAAAGACATTAGAGTTGAGCAAAAGCTAGGAGTTCATGCTGGAATTCCTGCAGCAAAGGAAAGACATAATGGTTGAGCATAAGCATTGAGCCCATGCTGGAATTCCTGCAACAAACGAAAGACATTAGGGTTGAGCCAAAACAAGGAGTTCATGCTGGAATTCCTGCAGCAAAGGAAAGACGTTAGGGTTGAGCAAAAGCATTGAGCCCATGCTGGAATTCCTGCAGCAAAGGAGGAAGACATTAGGGTTGACGCAAAACATTCTGTTGCATCGTTAGCTTCTTCTGCATCAACTCTTCTTTAGAAAGTCGAAAACGGGGGGCCCACCAATCGGAATCAAAATGGAGAATCTGGAATCTGGAATCAACGTCGGTAAAGCGCTCAGATTAGCAAGCGAAAAATGAGGGCCATAATTAGGGTTTGATTGGGCAACAAGATTTGTTGCGCAATTTTCTCCCGCGCTCTTGGCGCTGCTGCTGCGCTCGGCTGCTTCTCCGCGTGCGAGCGAGCGATCTCAGCTGCGTCGCCATCATGGTGGACACGTTCTGAGCGCATGTATTTCTCGCGCCTTTTTCGTCTTCGTAGCGTGCGCGTTTTGCAGCTGCGCTGCGGCGTGGGGAACGGCATGGCTGCTGCTGTGGCGGTCATAGCTGATGTGCGCGACGAGGATCTGCGACTGACTGCGCATCGCGCTCAAATCCTCCTAGGTTTCTGTTGATTGCGTTTTATCTTTCTTTCTCTCTTTCTTTCTTCTCTCGGGCGGGCTTTCCCGGTGTAGAGTTCCTCTCTTGCTCCATCTCGTCCAATGCAAGGGTTTGTCTATTATGGGGAGCCATCAGCCCTTGGGAGCGCACGAATCTGAAACAGCAGCAACATCAGTCGGCAGCAGCAAGCGGCGGTGAAGGGACGAGAAAGAAAAGGAGATACTGCTGTGATGTATGCCGTTGCGTCTAATGTCCAGAGGTTCGTTTCCTCCTGCCCTTTTTCAGGAAGAAGATCAGCACCGGTGTGTCATATGGCATGAGGGACAGACAGACAGACAGAGGTTAAGGGCGTGTTAGAAGAATGCAGTGTGCAAAAACATTCTATTTGGGGAAACCTGAAATCTGCACCTGAGATCATCAAGCGAGACCTCAGCAGCTTTGCTGCTGATTTCTGGGGAGGAGAAAGTACTTAAGCATCTTGTGTGCGAAGACCATATGAATGAAGAAAACTCTGGACGGCTTGAGGAGGAGCCCAGTCGTTGGGTTGTGAAGGGAAAATGTTTGGCCCACATTGGGATTTGGTTTTTTATCAGCTGCTGTTCTTCTTGTTGGCTTGGTGAAGAGCAGCAGAGGAATAAAAAAACTTGTCACCAGATGAGTTTTCCAACAGGAGAAATGTAGAGCTTAAAATGAGTGAAGAAGAGTGGTACAGGTTACACAACGTGTTTGTGAGAGGTGTCTGTTTGCCTGTGTTTTCATGCTTTGGTTGGCTGAAAACAATGTAAGGATATTATGCATCTGTGAAAGAACATGAAAATCTTAAAGGTGAAAGTGATTAGACATACCTAGGTCATTCACTCTTCCTTGCTGCAGGTGCACTGGTGGAGAATCCAGTCTGTTCATATAGTGTGGTTTCTTGTGTGGATTTTAGGGTTATATGCCATCAGTAGCAGACAAACTTCCAGCACAATAGCAGGGACTGCAGAAGGCAAAGTGGGCACAGTGGCGACTACTCAAGGTGGCTCGGGTTGGGCCACTGACAGTGATGTGGTCCATCACCCAGTTCGAGGCATAAGAAATATCCTGTTTGATTTCCAGTGGCGGGCTCGGAAACGGGCAGTGGCTCCAGAAAAGACAGCACCAACAGGTCCAAATTGCATTTCTGACCACCCACTGCGTGAAGTGGATGTTGTTGTTGACAAAGACACTGAGTTTCCCATCAGTGGTAGCAGCAAGTATTTTCCCTCTGATTCTGTTGACCCATGTAACATTCAATTGACTGATATTCATGTGCCTGTAAGGGTCCATACAGGCAGCAGTGTGGGGGAAGATGAAGAAAGGGTTGTTGTGAGCTCCCCTGTCAGAGAGCTGTGTGTAACTGGTGAGAAAGTTCTCCCAAATGGCGATTTCTATGTTGGCTCATGGCAAGGCAACCTGCCTGAAGGAACAGGCAAGTATTTGTGGGCTGATGGGTGCATGTATGAGGGTGAATGGAGAAGAGGAAAGAAGACAGGGAAGGGGAAGATTTCCTGGCCCACTGGAGCCACATATGAGGGTGAGTTCATGGGGGGTTACATGCATGGTGTGGGAACATACACTGGCAATGGAGGCACCACTTATAAGGGTCAATGGAGCATGAATGTGAAGCATGGACATGGCCGGAAAACTTATGCTAATGGTGATGTCTATGTGGGATTTTGGAAACAAGGGGTCCAAGAAGGCTTTGCAAAGTATGTGTGGGCAAATGGTAATGAGTATCAGGGTGAATGGAGAGGTGGCTCAATGTGTGGGAAAGGGGTTTTGACCTGGGCAAGTGGGGATAGATTTGATGGGCAATGGCTGGATGGCCTTGAGCATGGTCATGGAATATATACATGGGTTGATGGGAGCTGCTACATTGGAACTTGGAGCAGGGGATTAAAAGATGGGAAAGGAGTATTTTATCCTGCAGGCAGTCTCTCTCCTGGTATGAGCTTGCTGAGAAATACTGACAGAGCTGCACCTAGGGATGACAGTCTGTGGACATCACATCAGTCCCACAGGCTTGGCGATGATGGCAGGGAATTACGAGCTCCACAGCGGTCAAGAAGCCACTCCTCATCATCTGAGAAGTTTCTCCATGTGGGTGATCTGTCAATGACTGGTGAACTCTCACAACAGGGTTCACGGCGCAGATGGAGCATGGAGTCTCCTGTTGAGAGAGCACCAGGGTTGGATGCAACCACTCCATGGACAGTGGAGACAATTCTGGAAGGGGTAGAGAAGACAGGTGGGCGGTATCAACCAGATGGTGTTAGACCCCTTCCCCCAACTGTAGTGGTACGAGAATATGTGCAGGGTGTGCTAATGAGTGAATTGGTGAAGGAAAATGTAGAGTCTACTGTTCACAAGAAGAGACGAACACGGAAGGCAAGTAAAGAGATAAAGAGACCTGGGGAAACCATTTTCAAGGGCCATCGCAGTTATGACCTCATGCTCAACTTGCAGCTTGGAATCAGGTTATGTCACGTTCCCTTTGTACTTCAAAAATGTTTCTACGCCCAGGCTTTTGAGTATGTCCATGAAGCAAGCAGATATATTGTGGTTAAGCTCTGAGTTTGTGCTTGTCAGCTAAGGCAACTTGATTTTTGTGGTGGAGGTCTTACAAGCTGATTGTAACTGCAATAAGCAGGTACACAGTCGGCAAGATAACACCAGAGCCAAAACGTGATATTGGGCCTACTGACTTTGGATCTCGTGCCAGTATCCGCATGAACTTCCCTCGAGGGGGAACCTCTCTGACTCCTACTCACGACTCATGTGACTTTAAGTGGAAGGACTACTGCCCCATGGTTTTCAGGTCTCTACATCATTCCTTGTTGAATGTCATAATTTAGGTGCTCCTGAGAAATGGTTATTCAGACTGATCTCTGTGACAATTAGCATCATTGAGTTGAAGCTATCTGAGAGAGTTGGAAGGGAGGCCTCTTCTAAGCTGCACAATTGGGACCTTCAACATGCAGGCACTTGCGGGAGATGTTCAAAATCGATGCTGCTGACTATATGCTATCACTTTGCGGAGATGATGCATTGAGAGAACTTCTATCTCCTGGAAAGAGTGGAAGTGTATTTTACCTCTCTCATGATGACCGTTTCATGATCAAAACAATGAAGAAGTCTGAAGTGCGAGTGAGTTGTCAGCTTCATTTCTATATTTATCCTCAGCATGACTCAGCTGTCAGATTGATCTTGTTCAAGAAGCCTGCTTGCTCCATCTAATCTCTATTGCTATTTTCAGGCATTTTTTTCTTCTACAAATGTGAGCTTGTTGCAGAGCATATTATTTGTAGCAATTAAAAGATCTGATGGGAACAAGGTCAGGACATTTGCTCTATCTGCTTTTGGTATTCTCTTACTGTTGCCCTTGGATGCCAGGTGTTGTTGGATATGCTGCAGGGTTATCACCATCATGTACAAGTACATGAAAACACTCTCATCACAAAGTTTTTTGGCCTCCATCGGATCAAGCCCTATGGTGGCCGGAAGGTAGCTGCTGGGCTCAAGATTTCACCATTTTTTGACTTGAAGTTTAAGATTTATTTGTGAGATGTTTGAGGCTTGAAGAAAAAGGCATTCATCAAGCTGTGACAATGGTGGTGGTTGTACCATTCTCCTGTGAATTCCACTTTACTTCTGCACTCAAGCTTCCTTCTACTCCTATGTGTTTGCAAGGCTAATTTATTTGAGGCTGTTCGTTCTCTCTTTCCCTACTAGTCTCCACATATATTGGGCATGGAAAGTAACACAAGGCTACAGCGAGCAGCAGAATCTAGGATCACAGTCTTTGCGCTTTTTGAGATTGGCAGAGGGATGCAGGTGCGGTTCATAGTGATGGGCAACATGTTCTGCACAGAGCTCCGCATACATCGCCGATTCGATCTAAAAGGTTCATCTCTAGGACGCTCTGCCGACAAGGTGGAAATTGATGAGACAACCACACTGAAGGATCTTGACCTTGAATATGAATTCAGTCTTGACCCTTCATGGCGTGAATCTCTTCTAAAGTAAGTGGTCTTGACGAACAACACATGTCCTGTTTTGCTTCAGAGATTGTCCCTTGTTCATAGGTATGTGGATGATCTTTTTGTTCCTGACATCCTAGACTTCGAGAGTTTTATGCACCTGGACAAGGACTCTTTTGGTGACAACATATACCCAAAAACATGTTGTGAGTTAAATTGTACTTTTAAAGGCTTCTCTTGTAACTTCTTGGACCTAGCAGTGAAGCAAAGTCCTCAAGGTACATCCTTGATATCTTTGATTAATATTCTCAACTAGAGTATGGAGGTATTGACATGATTTGTATGTGTCATGTTTATTCCAAGATGTCTATTACTGCTAAGTTGGGCATTATCAATAGTCAGTTATACAGGTTCTTGAGGCTTTGTTGTTCTAAAGATTTCTTTGTTTCTCAGACAGTCAGTCTTCTCGTCTTTCTGAAGAATAAAGGCTACCCTCTATAGATTCTGTTAAAGAGAACTAGAAATTTGCAAAGAAACTTCTTCCCATTGCTTCCAGACTTGCAACAGAAACTCAGTCCATGGGTTGGTGGTTTTACTGGCCCATACCCATTGGTCAGGAGCTGATGAAGTCAGTGGGGAAGTTGTGATGGATAGGTTTCTATCATATGTGTGAATGTTTATGGTCCCTGAGCAAGTGAGAGGCTGTCATTGTTGTTCATATTGCACGTGTGTATTTTTTTGTTTCTCCATTCTAGTTTGGTCATTTTTGGTCTGTCTTCCCAGTTCTATAAGTTGTTATCTGGAAGTTTTTCTTTGACTTAGAAGGAGAAGTTTTAACCTTGTCTTGGCTTTCGTAAACATGAATATGGAGACTTCTTGTTGCTCATGAGAGTTATCTTGCTTCTTTGTCATCTGTATCATGAGATGAGTAGAGGCTGGCAGTTGTAGGTCATTAATCTCTGAAATTCTCTGGTTTTGGTGCAGGCAAATTGAGCGCGATTGCAAATTTCTAGAGGCTTGGGGCATCATGGACTACAGTTTGTTGCTGGGCCTCCACTTCAGGGCCCCACAGTACCCAGCGCTTTTGTCACCTGGCCCCTCATCCACTCCAGATTTACCTCCAAGTGAATTGTTCATGAGCACAGCTGATCATGGTAGCCTTCTGCTTTCTTATTTCGTTTTTGTGATATGAGATTAACTAACCTTCCACAGTGTCCTTGGTCCTCATGAAATTGTACCTCCCAGTCTAGATCACTGAGGTCCATGTCTATAAGAGGGAACATTCCTATATGTTCTCTCCTGAGTGTATTTTCTGCATGCAGTTCCAGCAGTTGGACAAATGAACTGGGAGCAGTCTTTTGAATAATCCTACTAGCAAGGTTAATCCATTCTACTAATTCACAGTATCATTTTGTTGTCAGCAGGAGCAGAAGAAGAGTGGAGTTCAACAAGAGGTTTAGTGTTGGTGGCTCGAGAAAGTGGCTATGAGGGTGGGGGACCTGCAGGGATTCATGTTCGTGGAAGCCCTCTACGGGCATCAGTAGCTGGTGATCCTGAGGTTGATTTGCTTCTTCCAGGAACTGCTCGGTAATGATTAAGGGCAAAGTCTCTTTTCCACATAAGCTCCAGTCTTTGGTTTGCCCCATTCAATATGTTTTCTGATCTAATGTGTACTGCCACCTATCAGTTTGCTGAGGTTCTGTCATCTAAAATAAGGGGTATTTGACCATTACAAAGCAGGTTGAGAATACAGCTGGGTGTCAACATGCCTGCAAGAGCTGATCGGGTACATAAGAGGTCTGAAGAGCAGGGCAGCAAGAATTTTGAGGGGGAGCTGTTTGGAGAGTCCCATGATGTGGTGCTTTATTTTGGCATCATTGACATTCTACAAAACTACAGCTTTATGAAGCGTATTGAGCATGCATACAAAGCATGCCATTTTGATTCAACTTCCATCTCTGCTGTCGAGCCCAAGTTGTACTCAAAGCGATTCCAGAAATTCATCCAGAAAATTTTTCCACCAACATATCTCTGAAACCTACAGAATGGACTGAAATTGAGTTCTTTCTGAACAAATTCGGCTGCCTGCCTTTTCCTTGCTTCAGGTTTGTGGTGTTGGTATCTTTACACCACTGGGTAAGTGGTGTAGTCCAGTATGAAGAAAGACTGGGTTAACACTCGACCCAGGTAATGTGCCAGAGTGATGTGTAAAGATCATATTGCCAGCATGAACATCAGCACCATATTGTGCTGTTATCTTCTCGATCACAGGACTTGCAAGGGCCTCCATTTTTATTTATTCCAAATATTCTTCAGCATTGCCCCTGCCACTTTTTGAGATGTAATCTGAAAAGCAAACACAGAAGTCATACCCCACTGCCAAGAACAGGGTCTTTGTTAGAATAGTTCTCTTGGAGTGTTGATGGGTGTATCATTTGGTGCAAGTTTTTTCCAGGAAGTATCTGATCCACTCAAGTTGCTTTTTCCTAAGGATTTCTCACTAGCCTTCTTGACTCAGGGTATGAGGCTCTTTGTTATCTTGTAGAGGATGTTGATTCTGGTGAAGCCATGTTAGAAACATTCATTCATTTCACAGTTTTGCATGATAAAGTTTGACGATGCTAGCAGGCAGGCCGATGCTAGCAGGCAGGCCTAGAGTTCATCAGAGTGTCCTCTACCATACTCAATGGTGAAGAAAGGTGGCATCGTTATCTTTGTGGGAAAGTATTTTGTTGGTGACTGTAGTTTGCAGTTTACCAAGAACTTGGTGTGTCAGGACTGCCATTGCATGCAGCTGTTGCTTGTTAACTTGTTTTTCAACTTCTGCCGAAGCTGAATTGGTCAAGTGGCCTGTATGGCTTGAAGTCTTAGGTGCAAGCTTCAGTTTTGACATTGTGCTGCCTATTGAGACTTTTATGAGGTTCTTTTTTTGGGTGCTGTGATGGTGAGTGAGCAGCAGATCAACCTTGAAAATACTGTCCAAACACAGAAATACCTCCTGCTTTTTTCCCACTTCCAGTCAGTCCAGTCTCATCTGAACAGAAGTGTTTGCTCAAATAGAGAGAGTAAGTAATTTTTTGGGAGGCAGGATTGATAATGATTTCATGCTCAAGAAGTTTGTTTAATTAATGGTCTAATATTGGCATCCTAATAAAAAAATTTATCAAGTTACTTTCACCTTGAATATTTGAGTTTCATTCGCTTCACTATGAGATACTTAGAGTAAGCAACTGCATGGGATGATGATTGTGTTTTGAAACTATGAGATATTTCGAGTAAGCAACTGCATGGGATGATGATTGTGTGCACACAATAGTAATTGGTGGAAATAACATCTGCACGAAAGATGTTCACCTCCTATTGAGAGTAGACCAAAAGCTTGGAATCATAAAGTTTAACACAACCTGTGTGATCAGGTTGGATGAGAGCTTACAATAAATTTGTGTTACTATTATTTCATTTGTCTAATAGATGATCATGTCCCCTTACCCGCATGTACTGGCTCACCAGTTACATAGTCCGTACTTAGTTGGATCACAGCAATATATGCAGTAGTTCACATCTGTTTTCTTTCTTGTGATACTACTTTCAATGTTCTCACCATTGTCTATTGAGATTCTTTTGGTCCTGCACCTCCCCTGAATTCTCAGAAAAAAGGAACTCGTCTTAATATTTTGACCATCATTTGTAAGAATCTCTAACCAACTGCAGCTGGATGCATCCTCCCTATCTCAACTTACTCAAAGATCGATCAATGGAATAGTATGTTAAATTGATTGGGAACTTAATGGGTCCAAGCCAAAGTAAACATGATGGGAAGAAAAGCGGTTACTCATGGTTATGCTCCACACAAGCACTCACAGCTAGTAATCAAAACCTGAAGTGAAAAACAAACAGGATTTCTCCCAATCACCTGGTTCCAGTTGGATCCCAAGTTTCCCAATCTCACACTAATTAACTTCAGAAACAGTTTGTTTTCTTCAAAAGTGAAATAAACCCACTTTGGGTCAATTTTGCTTCACCTGAGAAAGTAGGGTCCTAATATCCAGAATGGACAAATTCAATGATAGCATATATATTACAAGCTGCTCATGTATGTGTCTACTCTGCTATTTCTTCTTTCTCTGTTGTGTCTGATTTTGCGGAATCAGACGAAGCAGCAGTGTACTCTCCAACCCAATATGTTTTGACACACACCAGAATTTTCTCAAGATTGAAGGGACCATCCTCATGGTCTGCTAACCGACACTCCCAGCGCATTCCTTGTGTGATTGCCATTGCTTTGTTCAAGACATCCACTTCATCACGCATCAAAACTGCACCCTCTGGTCGCAATATTCGGTCCATTTCCAGCAATATATCCACAATCTCACACCTGGTTTGCAAAATTCCATCAACGTCAGCATATGAAACAGAAAGTGATGAAACTGCCATGAAGAAAGCACCTAATTCTTGAGTCATAGATTCGGGAGAAGAAACATAAATTGTACAGTGACTCAGATTGCCAAAAGGACTCAAAATCCCAAGGACCCACATACTGGTTCAATGATGCCAGATCTTACCGGTCTTGATACATGCTCAAAACACCATTAGCATGGATGAGGTCATATGTCCGGGGGTAAGTTGAAAAAGCTTCACACCTGCACACATAAGACTTTATCTCAAAATGATGACTCCAAAGCAATGGAAAAAAAAGTTAATGTGCAGTTGCATGATAGAATTGTTTTAAAAGTGAAGATGGAATAACACACCAGTCCTGGTAAGTCCCAATTAGACCTCTCTCATAAATAACACCCAGAGTGTTGTCTTTGGCTTCAGGTGGCATTGCATTCATGACCCAGACAGGTTCCTTGACTAAAGCGGCAGCAAAACCCCCGAGTCCTGCATTCATGTCCATGATGTTCCTGTATCTGCCATGGCCTAATGGCAGGATCAAATGGGTTTTGTAGTAGGTCACCCTCTTCACCCACAGTTCAGTGTCTTTGGCAAAGCTCTCAGAGGTGATCTTGGAAAGAGATCCACTCAGAATTCTGGGGGGAGTAGCTGTCAGACGGGCTGGCCATTTGGCCAATGGACCACCTCCTGCAATTTCTGTGCTGTCCTTGACATCAGGGAGTGGAGTTATGCAAGTCTCCATTTTACGGTACCTATGTACAAAATTAACAGAACCATAGTCAGCATAGATCACAGGTCCTCTACATGATGAGAACTGCTGCTTTGTTATTTATAATAACTAAGAGCATAGTCAGGGAAGAGTGTTATATACCATGCACTGTCAGGATTCTCAATCTTGCTGCAAATGCGGGGACGGGATTTCGTATTTTGTTTGTGAATCTCATTGCACTCAATGTGATTCAAAGGTTTCTGCCAAATTGCCAAATTGCCCTGTTCTGCAATTTTCTTCCAGCAAAGGCGACTGGCAGCATCCTCAATCGAGTCCTGCTCAGCCTTGAGATCCTCCTCTGTCCGCTCCCAGCCCCTGTAGTGCTTCTTCCAGTTAATAGGTGGCCCAGACAGGATCCAGTACCCACCTGGTCTCAGCACCCGGTCTACTTCAATCAAGTAGACATTGTCTGCATATTTGGAACCAAAAGGCAATGTCTTCAGAAAACTGAGCAAAGAGACTACCCTACAAAACTTGCATGAAGATTACTTTTTTGGAAACTACACCACCCAATGGAAAGATGACCCCAGCACTTTACTAAGCAATTCAGTGCCACAGCAAGCAAAAAAATGGATCAAGTATTTTATTCACCAAGCTTGTTCCAAGGAATGAGGCAGCGGGAGCAATGGGCCATGTCGAATGCCCTTGCAGGATATGGCAATCTGTTAACAGCCATGATACCCAAAATAGCTGGAACGCCTCTTTCCAGTGCAAATTGTATTTGAGAAACATGAGTATCACGTGGTGCAAAAGACATTGTCAGAACATTCTTCTTTAACAAATATGCTCCCCAACTTGCCACCTGAAGAAAAACCCATCACAATCATGAGCCCTAGTTAGGGTTAGGGCAGTGGCATTTTGGTACTGAAAACAGCAGAGTGCCTTATTGTGTTTCCAATCCAGACATGCCACCTTCATTGTGCTTCTAAACTAGTACTCAAAGAGGGAAAAAAACACATCTGTTGAACAAACCAAATTCTTACCCCACAACCAGTATCAATGGCTGTCCGGATTGAGCCATCATTGAGCGGAATCAAGGCAGCAATGTCCTCAATGTACTTGTCAGCACCACCTGGATATGTTCCACCACCAGGAAAGTAAAGCTTCTCGCCCTGGAATTGCACCCACTTCTGAATAGCCTTCTCAACAGTCAGCTCCTTGTGAGGGGTGTTAGCATACCATGCAAAATCACGACTGAGAGGCCACTTAAAAGGGTTCTTGTAACCTGGTGGTGCTGGAATCAGGCACTGGAGGAGTTCCTTTTTCTCAGGGCAGTGACGCTCTCGATAGTATAACCTTTCTCTTGGGAACTTGAGGCTTCGAATCGGGTCTTCGCATGGGGTATACTCACTGTACTTCATGTCACAAGGCTTAAACTGCTTGACTTTAGTACCATCTTTAAGTGAACTTGCCAAGCCATGATGTGCTCCAAAATCTAGGGTACCATTGGTGCATGCCACTGCCGCCCCAGACAAGCTTTGGCTGCTGCCAAAGCTTGAAGCACCAGGTTTCCAGGAACCCAGAATGTAAGAGGCACAACAGAGTCCAGCAACCACCAGCAGCCATGTCACACGTTTCTGTCTCGTACTGTCAATGTTCTGAACCTTGGTCGATCCAAGCTTATCTTTTCCTGGCATTGTGTGACTTTCTGTCTGTCACACAAACACAGGGAAAATTGCTTCCTGTTAGCATTCATTGAAGGCAAAAAGATAAGATCTGTTTCCCACAAAGGTTCCCATCAGTGAACACTTTCATGTACCTCTCATGTTTGTGTCAGATTTTACACAAGCAGCAGCATTCCTTCACTAAGAAACAAAAGCTATCAAGAGCCACCCTAATTTCCACATGCTCCAAAGATGACATGTCTCTGTGTGAGCTCAAGAGATTTGGCAGCAGTGTGCACAGGAGCTAAACATCAGCATTCCCAGCTGCACATTCTCCTCCCTTACAAACTCTTCCAACAGCCTCCCAACAGCCACCCTAAATTCTTCCTACAATGCAGAAGCCCAACAGATCTGAAAAAGAAATGACTCTCTTTGGTGGCAGAAGTAAGCAAGCATCATACATACTCTGAATAGAAAAAAAAATAGAAGCGAAATGGGGAAAAGTCTGAAGCTCAAAACAAAGGATATCACAGCAGCATTCCCACGCCCAACAACTCCATCTTACCCATTAAGGCATAACAACACCACCCCCAAGGAGGATGGATATCTACCATGAAAGACCAAGAACAGGGGAAGAAGGCTGATGCATCATGAGAATCCATCCATACTGCACCATTTTTTTCCCCTCGAAGCCAACAGAGCTTCATGGAAGATCGTAAAGGACTTCCCCCTACCCACAAAAGTTTACAGATTTCACAAACTGTATAGAGAGAGACAGCAGCAGCAGCTGCTGCTGCTGCTTCACATAGACAGTACAAAAATAGGAGGAGGAGACAAAGCAGTTACCTTTGGGTTTCAAGTCCCAGGTGTGTGGGACACAGCTCCTAGCTGCTGCTACTGCCCAAGCTTACACTCACACCATCAACAAGCTGAAGGTTTGCTGCTCTGCTCTGCTTTGTTTTGCTCTGCTTTGATCTGAACTCAATCAACTCAACTCAACTGCACCACCAAGGTGCCAGGCACCTCCAGCTTGTTGCCAAACTTCTTCAACCCACCATCATCACTAGAAGAAGATGATAACAACAACAACATAAGAAGAAGAAGCTGGAGAACTAACTAGTAGCAACAGGAGGAAATGTGGTTTGCTAGTTTGCTGCTTTGCTGAGCCACCCAAGGCCAAGCAGGAAAACAAGAGAAGAGAGACTAGAGTGGTGGGCAGAAAAAGAGCAAGTGTTGGGAGGGAGTTTGGAGTGAAGTTTGGGGGGTACTTTGCACTTGTTGCAGAAGAGAAAGGATGAGAGCAAAGTACTACTCTAGCTACCTAATAAGCAAAGCAGAGAGAGAGGGGAAAGAGAGGAGGAGAAGACAGCCCAGGCTTGGCTGTCATGGATGCAGCAGCCAGCTTCTAAATAGGAAAAAGCACTAGCCTTGCTAAAACTGGCCTTCTGCCAGTTTTAACCCCCAGTTTTTGGGCGCTTATTGGAAACTGGGCATCAAATAACCGTCTCCTGCCAGGGGGCGGTTCGGTTCTTTCACACCCCCATCAAGTCAGTCCCCTGTTTTGTCAGAAACATCAAAGAACCGGCTTCCAAATATATGCTACCAGCCCTTTTTTGGCTAGCTATATATACACGTGTATATAACCAAAAAAGGTGTATCAAAATTACAAAGTGCTGCTTTTTGGAGATTTTTGGTAGCCAGAATTTGAATTTTTAAAAAAAATTAGAAAAATTGTTAGATTTATGTACATGGTTCAAGTATGTAGCCAAAAATTGTAGAAGGGTATTCAAAAATTCTAACTTTCAAATTTAGCTTGTAGCCAAATTTTGCTAAATCTTCCAGTGGATCATTTCCATTTTGGCTACACCACAAAATTGACCCCAAAGACAAAAAACACTATATGCTACCATGTAGTACCGGTGTCGGCCGGTTATCTGAGCTTTGACCCGGTTATCAAGCCAGTTAGTGAGTTTTTTTATAATAGGCGAAATTTTGGTTGGTGGTTATAAATTTACGAAACAAAAAGAAAAGCAAATTTGATTTTGATTCTTTTGGAAAAAAAAACCTTGTAACCACTTAATAATCAGTACGACAACATGTGGTTATCAATCAACTATTTGATAACCTACCCTTATGCATAATCAATGATTATTACTCAAAAAATTTATAACATACCCAACAACCCAAAAAATTGATATTGATATGGATAACCCATGCAGTCTCGCAAAAAAAATTAAAAATAATCTATGTGGTGGTTTTTTTTTTTTTTTTAAAAGAAATAATCACCCAACACTGGTTTTCTTAACCCCAGTTGTGAGCAATTATTGGAGGAGAACGGGCATCAAATAACCGTCCATGACCAGGGTGGTTCTTTAAAAAAACACATGACTTGTTTGTCAGAAAAAAAATCAAAGAGCAGCTTTCCAATATATGCTATATATGCTACGGTTATTAGTAGTACTACCTTGGCAGTTTTGACACTAAATTATATTATTTGTAGCAATGTTGGAATTTTCCCTCAAAGAAAATTTTTTTTCAAAGAAATTTTTTTTTTGAAGAAATTTTTTTTTAAAAATGGAAAACAGAGAATATTCAAGGGGGGGGAAAAAATCGACATGAAATTTTCAAAATTAATTAATTATTCGACATACATGTGTTGAAGCTGCCTCGGCACTACCGTGATAACCAGCACAAGATGGAAGGTTTAAATAACCTTGTATGAAAAACTGAAGGTTGGTTCCATCTTTGTTGCTTATGGAAAAACTGCCAATTCTTGGCCTGTGTTTGAAGGAATTGGGAAACCACCCAAAGGGAATTCTTTGATTCCAAAAATGAAATGAAATGAAACTGGATCTGGAGGCTCACTAAATTTCTACAATCAGGAATTGCAGGTTATTTAGAAAATTAAATAACCATGATGTTCCAGCACTTGTAAAGGAAAACAATGATCTCTTCTTCCTCCAGAGTGCCATTAGGGATTTTTTTTATTAGTGAGTTGGTTTAGAGTCCATTCTTTTGTACACTTTCAAATGTTTACTTCATGTTCAAAGGAAGTACAAACAGTGATATATTTCAACTCATTTTTTAATTTTTTTTAAGTGCACAAACATGGAAATTTTCTCTTTCACTAAGTTGTTCATGGATTTTCCACCTAGTGCTTCCAACAATGCTATGGTCCCACATGTCCCATGGGTGCCTTATATATATGCTTTCTAGTGTTGTGACCAGTATTTCCCTCCCAAAAAAGTTGAAGAGAGCTACCAACAAGCATCATGACTAGAGTAAAGATGCAACTAGTTTTTTGTTGTAATACTTTGAGCATTGAAGAGAAGTTCTTGGCTATTGGCAAAGGCTATCACAACATATGGATGAATCCATATTGGGAATTTTTTCAATTCCCAATATCCAGTTTTATACATAATCATTGGATAATCCTATGTACACATCCTATATATAATTGTATCCAATCCAAAACCATTTTATACATAATCATATTTGGCTCATTAAGGTTTTGAAAACACCAGACATGAATTTAGGGTTTAGGGTCAAAAACTAAAATCCATTGCATTTGTCCTTTCAATAAATTTTATTTACAACTTTACACTTTTGAACCTGATGATGATGTTCAAAGTTCAAAATGCACTTGATTTGTAAGCTTGTGGGTCTCATTTAAGTTTTTTGTAAATTGATTTGTGCGTTTTGTAATTTTGCACTTCCATGTTTTGTTGATTTTCTTCATTAATCGATTGCGGATACAAGGCTTGAGGTTGTAAATATAGGTTTTTGCAACATTGGCTACAAGTTGTTGATTAATATTCTTTTATTGTGAACTTGGTGTTTTGAACACACATGGTGTTCAACAATGCTAGAAACCTTAGACTTTCCTATTGCAATTTGCAAGTTATTGTTTGCTTCTAGGTAAGTTTGCATTTTTTTTCTAGAATTGTATTTTGCTTACATTTCTTCATTTTGTTATTTGGCAAACTTTTATTGAATCAAAAGGCATTAAGTTTTTGTTGTTGTTTGATTACTTGCATATGAATTGTAAAGCTTTTGTTCTTATATTTTGTTTTTAGTTTCATTTGCTACTCAATGTTTGGTGAATCATCAACTAGTTGAATAGATGAGTTTTGTTGTTGAACATTTTTTTACAACATTACAAATACCACCAAATGTAAGCTCCAATATCTAATTAAATTTTTTAAAAAAAAGGTTTAGGGTTTCGGGTGTTTTTGTCTAAATTAGTGTGTAAGTGTTTTTATGTTCAAGCTGCAATGGTTGAAAAGGAGAAATGTTTTTTTGTTGAGAGTGTGCGTGTAATTAATGAAGTGCACTACTAGAAAAATTGGTATTTTTTTATTGGAAAATTTAATTTTAAATATACCCAATTTGAATAGGCATCAAAAAGACCATTCATCATTTTGGACAAGTCAATTTCGACATGTCCCTTATGCCTGAAATGACTCTTTTGACTAGCAAAGTTTGCACCATTTGACTAGTCAATTTTTTGCCCATATCAAAAAAAATTATGACATGTAGGTAGGTAGGTAGGTCATAAAAAGGTAGGCAAGTAGGTAGATAGGTCATAAAAAGGCAAGTAGGTAGGTCGTAACCTACCCTACCTTACCCTATCCTACTTGACCTACATTAACTTAACCTAATATATCTTATTCAGCCTACCCAATCTACCTTAGCCTTTTAAGCATCTACATAGTTTATAATGTTAGGAATTGAACCCTTGACCTCCCAAATGATAAACCAAACCCTTCACCAATGAACCACACCATGAAAAGGTATTCCATTGTTGTCAATTTTTTTATTTCACATGTTTATTTTGACACTTCACCATAAGACTACGAGGTATGAAAGTAGGTAGGTTGTAGGATTTAGGTGGGTGGGAAGGTAGGTCAATAGGTAGGTAGGTGGTGGGTGAATAGGTAAATAGGTAGGTGGGTGGGTGGGTATGTAGATAAGCAAGTTGGTGGGTAGGTAGTATTATGTAGGTAGGTGAGTGGGTGGGTATGTAATTAGGTACATAGTACATGTATGTAAGTAGGTGTGTGGGTACGTAAGTAGGTAAGTAATACATCCATGTAGGTGGTTGGGTGGATAGGTAGGTAAATAGATAATGTGTAGGTAAGTTATAAGTGGGTGGACAAGAAAACATGTATATATTACATCTAAGTACATGGGTGGGTGGGTGGGTAGTACATTTAAGTAGATGGATGGGTAGGTAGGTGGGTAGTTAATATGTAGGTAGGTTATAGGTGGGTGGATAAGCAAGTAAATAAGTAGGTAGGTCATACATTTAGGTAAGTAGGTAGGTAGGTAGTATGTAAGTAGGCGGGTGGGTTACATCTAGGTAGGTGGGTGGGTTGGTAAATAGGTACTACATATATAGGTAGGTGGGTGGGTTGGTTAGTAGGTGTTACATTTAAGTATTTTGGTGGGTTGGTAAATAAATAGGTAAACATGTTGTAAGATTATAAGTGGGAGGTGGGTATGTAATAGGCATAAGATGTCACATTTGATTAAAGTATGTAATAAGCATAAGATGTCCCATTTTATTAAAGAACATTGGTCATTTTGACTAATGATGTCAAATTTTTATGTTCAATTTGACTAGATGTCCCATTTGACTAAAACCCATTGGCCATTTTGACTAGGGTTGTTTAATTTGACTAAATCTATTAGTCAAATAAATCATTATAATCAAGTTGATTGGTCAAAAAATACATGTTTCATGCCTTTAATAGAAAAGGATATTTTCATTAATAAAAAATGATTAGTTAATCAATTTGAACTGTTTGAAACCCACGTTTTATAATAGCAATGTTTCATCTGCAACTACCTTTAGTTTTATGTCATTTGCCCATGTTCATATGTCGTCTTCATTAGTCTCAAATGTTGAAACTGTGCATTTGTAAACTTCCAACATGTTAAATATTGATGTTTCACAATTTGATGTTGTAAAAACACAAGTTATGGCTTGGAAACCTTACAATTGTATGTAGATATGTTGGGGATTTTTGTTATCAATGATGGCCTACTTGTGGATTTAGTGAAACTACAAGTGTTTTGGTGCATAATTTGTAAATCCAAATAAACCTTTAGTGATGTTTTGGTTCAAAGATCCACTATCCAAAAAGGTTTAATGAAATACATAAAAGTTAATGGTATTATTCCCATGACTATCATGTGTAAACTGCACATCCAAATTTGTTTGCTTAAAGGAAACAACAATTCAATGAAAAGGTGGCAAAACCTATTATTCATGTTTGGCAACTAAAGAAAAAAAGGACAAGTCCATCTGGCTATGCAATTACTACATTTTTTGGTGCCACAAACTAATTTTAAAAATGAAAAACAACAATAGTTTTCTAGAGGATTTGGTGTTTTACATTTGCAAAGGTTATAGGCCCTAATCCACTTGTGTGAATGTTTAGCTTCAGAGGTTTGTTTTATGCCAATGTCCCTTGTTTTATTTCCTTTTCGGTTTTTTTTTATGGAAAAAATATTGCCTACCATGGTCAAGAAGACCATGGACCATCATGTTTTGCCAAATCTTACATCTAAAACAATAATGTATGCTAGTTTTGATCTCTGGATGTTTGGCAACGATGTGAATTTTTTTGCTATGGTTATCAATTTGTTGAATGACACCCAGGTGCCCATACATGATATTGGGTAGTCCATGGTTGTATAACTCCAATATTTATTAGACAAATTTGGTCTATTGCATTGAATAATTACATTCATAAAGGATTAAAACATTAATTTAACAACCATGGCAACAATTTAGCATTCCATCATTGATTGTAAATTTCTAAAGATTTTCAAGGTTTATGAAAGCACGTGCATTAGGCATATGATGTTTACTAAGGCTTTTCAATATGTTACAAATGATGACAAAAATTTTGTTGGGTTTATAAATGTCAATGTGAAAGAAGTTTAAATTGGTTTACAAAAAACCATTACATAGACCAAAAAGTCATGATCGATAGGGAGGCGATGATGGGAGTGGGTTTATTCTAAAAGCGGGATGTGACAAAAAATTAAAGATTCCCATGAAAACCAAAATAGGTAATTGTGTTTGAAAAAACCCTTTAGTTTAAAAATCCCATAATTTTTTGTTATGGCAAGTACAAATATTTGTTATGGAAAGTACAAATATTTGTTTTACAACAAATAGTACATAAAGCCCAAGTGTGGGCTATTGCTAAAACAATCACATTTAACTTGAATCATGTTGTATCAGCATGTGTGATGAATCAATCTAAGGGTCACTAGTTGTTGTCAAATGTTTTGACAACATCAATTACCCTTATTGGAAATGGAAGTTACCCTATTATAGCATGTTAGTGGGCCTAAAATGTTGAACCCTTTTGAAATTGAGATCCTTCATTTACAGAAGAATATGTGATTAGAGGTGATAAAGGTAATGAATTTTTTTGGGGAGTTTTTAAGGTCTTTTGATGTCGGGCAATTTCACAACATGATGGCTATCATCTTAGATCCACACTTCAAAGCTTTGTGCATTGTGGAAAATTAAGTGTGTCATGGGAATGTAATTCAACTAACATTTGAGTATTATGTCAAGGTTGGTGTTCTTATTTTGATGGTGTGTTTTGATCAGTTAAACCCTACCGCCATTATGTCTACTCCTACAACAATTGATGGTATGGGACTAGAACTTGCAAAGTGGCATTTACCATGTTTTGTGTAATGATGATTTTTTATGTCAATAAGGCATTGTCCAAGATGTATTTCATTGGAAAAAATGTTACTTGATTTGTGTCTACTACCTCCATCAATACATGTTGGAGCTTCAACCACAATGAATTTGGCAAAGATCTTGTAATCCACTTGAGAAAGAGTAATGGAACAATAGTTCAAAAGTCTTTTCTCCTTCTTTGCCTTGAATAAGAAAGTTATCATCCCAATTTTAGCACCCTTGGGGAAATTGGCCATTTCACATTGCAACTTTGATTGACACACCCCCAAGCTCCTTAATGGACTCAAATGTGAATCCAAACTAAAAACAATGAAAAAGCAACGAGTCGAGGCACACTCCCTGGTTCGCAACACTTTGAAGGGTAGAGGGGCGTGTTAGAGCTCCGAGATGGGACTAAGAAGAGTGACAAGCATCAACTATTCACATGGACCTCCACAAAACCAACACAAGGTGGTTAGTGCATAATTGGAGCACTTTTGCTAGGATGAGCCATGGGTAACTCGAACTCACAAGACTCACCATAGCCCGGACTTAAGGGAAGCCACCACCTTCCCCCTTATAGTATACTTTGTGCCTCTCCACGAAGACCACATCCAAATGGCTTTTTGTTTTAGGACTCCCAAGCGAGAGTCCCGAAATTGCCAAAATTGGGACCCCCGCAACTTTGGGGCCCTATAACTTTGTGTGTAGACCTTTGATTGTAATGAAGTTCAAAACAAAGTTGTAGCCTTCATCGAGAGCTTTCCAACAGTATGTTGCATATCACCTGCACAAACATAATTTAGGGTGATTCTTGACTTTTAGTGATCAGGAGTCAAATTGCCAATTTGACTCCCAACCTTTCTTTTGGCCATAGCTTGTGTTTCAAATATCCAAATGGGTAATGCGAGCCCATTTCAGACATCTATGTTTCAATATCTTTCCAATGGTATAAAAAACGCCTCGATCCATTAGGTTTTGACCCTTGCAATTACTCTCTGAACATTTGGAAGTCCACCGGGAGTCCAACTCCTAACATGGAAGTTCACTTGGGAGTGTGATGGTTCTTTCCCTCACACTCTTTTGCACTTTCGGGAGCATGAGAATGTGACTCCCGGCTTAGTCTTGGTTCGCACCCTTGCAAGCCCTTTGCCTTAGTCGCGAGCCCAAGGCTAGGGTTGCGACATTAATCAATTCAAAAAAAATCCTCCCCAACTAAATCTTTAAAAAATGTAACAATCCACCATGACCTCATCTAGACCTAAGAATTTATTTTTGGCCATGGACTTTGTAGCAAAATTGAATTCTTCCAAAGATACTGGTTTAATTAATTTTAGATTCATGTCATTAATATATTTTTTGGGAATCGATTTGTTTGTTCCCCAATCTCTTTCATAAATTGGCACAACTTGATGTAAAAATTACAACAAACAATTTCAAAATTTTCCTTCCTAAAAACCACATTGGCATCCTCATCATAAAGATCAAAGATTAGGGCTTTACTTGGTTTTGGCTTAATAAATGAAAAATTATATTTTAAAACAATGCTCCTTTTTGCTTCCACTTGATCCTAGCCAAAAAACTTTGCCATGCCATTTTCACTTCTTCCATATCTTGTAATCTATTCCTCAATGCAAGCTCCCCACCTCTAATTGTTGTTCCTTAACATGGACTAAGTTTTGCAAATTGTTCTAAGTTGGATCAAACCTTTGTTCGAGAAAACCTCCTTCTACTTATGAAAGTTTGTTACTTTATCCTAGTAGAATCCCTTGTAGAACATGATTACCTTCCACAATTTTTGTGAAAAAAAATCCTCAATAAGTCAAAATTGCCAATTTTACTAGATTTTTTTGTTTCCTCAAAATGCATTGTACTCATTTTCCAATAGGCCCTCCTTGTTGGTGTTTCCATTAGCTCCAAGACACAAGAGACAAGGTGGTGATCCAATTTGAACCCATCCCTTTTAATTACATAATGGAAAATTTTATTAATTTGATTTTGAATGAAGCCATTGGCAATATATGCCATATCCAATTTTGCCATAATCCTTTCCTCCCCAAGCCTTTGGTTGTCACAAGAATATCACAAGCTCCCCTCAACCCTTGGAGGTTCATGAATTTCTAATGTTGATTTTAAGGTTTCCCATGATAATCTTTCCTTTTTATATAAATTCCCCACAAATATAGGACTTGTCTTCTCTTTGTTCCACCATCTCCAAATCTCCATAAAGTACATGTTAACAACCCTTAGAAATTTCCTCCTTCATCAACACCCAAAGATTCTTTATGTTTGATGGGTTCTTTAGTGCAGTGACATTAATTATGCCCATTTGCCTATATGGCAACGCTTTCAACCTAAATTTTTGAACTCTATTTGTAGCTAAGACCTTATACTTTGTCACACATTTTGCCAACTTGGGCTCCATCAACATGCAAGTTCCACCCCTCCTTGCTTTCCCCTATTGTAGTTCAAAATGTACTTGTCTTCTTTCTTAACAATCCATAATTGAGCTCAAGTCGCCAAATTTTCTTGCATATATTTGTTGCCCTATCACATCAAAATTTGAGTTATTGTAAGCAAATAATGTCTACCTTAAGGTTTATTTCTCTAAAAGAATTACAAACCTTGAAGGCTTCACCTTCCATGTCTAGCCCTAGATATTGCAAATGGGTAACTTTTGCCCCACCTAAATATTCAATCTCCTTTCCAACAGGGCCAATGTCATTTAGGATGGTTAGGGAGTGACCAAGTTCACTTGGATACCTTTGGAAGATCCATGACTCATCACAATTTTGCCTCTTTGGAGGGTTACTTTTTGTTTATGTGCATATTCCTTGACTTGATGCAAGAAAAGCTTTTCTCCTCTCTCCAAATGTGAGCCTTGTGAATCTTGAAACATTCAATTTTTCTCCAAAACAATTTTTGAAGGTGTTTCTTTTGTTGCTTGTGTTTTTGCTACCTCAATTAGTGGAATCATGAAAATTGTTAAATTATGTTTCTCAAGTTCACCATCATTCTCCACCTCATTCTCAAAGCTTTCTATTTCCATGTTGACCTTTTGTTGTTTCCTAGTTTCCTAGGAAACCAAGCCATAGGTGAAAATTCTCCAAGCTCAACATCTTTTTGGTCCACATGCATGTTAGAAACCTGAATTAGATTGTTGACACCATTGTCCTTAGGTTTGGGTTTGTTGCCTATTGTTCATTGGGTGGCAATTGTGTTACAAATTTTCATTTCCAAATTGTTTCACTTGTGTTGGCAATCTTTCAATAGATAAAGAACTTTGATTGTGTTCCTTCAAAGATTTTAGTATTTTGGACAACCTATCTATCACTTCCTTATTAATCACTTTTTTTTTTTTTGTGAAACCATTATAGGTGACATCTTTTATGGCCTTGTCATGATTTTTTCTTCTAACTACTTATGTGAATTCATTAAAATCTATTGGTGGCCTAGCCCTTTGAAATTTTAGGTTCTAAGCAATTTCAAAATTATGCACCTTACTTGAGCTTCTTTTGGTCTACATCATTGCAACATTACAAGCATCCAGTTCATCCCTTCAACCACCACCAACTAGTTGTTTATTGTTAGGTCCTTTGAAGCCATTAACAAAGTTTTGCAGGCCCAAAAGGAATGGAAATATCTTAGGAGATGTTGTACATTGCCACAAACGTGGCATTTGATGGGATAATTTTCAAAGTCCATTATGACCTTTATGTCTTCCCTGATTATGAACCTAGTGTGTTAGTTATTACAACCCACCTTTACACTAAATCCATTGTGACACAAAACTTGGGGTCCCATTTCTTATGGTTGTTAGGATCTTCCCCTATTAAAACCTTACCAACACAGGCGATGATTCTTGCTACCATCAACTTGCATTCCAATGGAAGCATTATGAGGGTGCATCAAACAAGATCCTAAACCCTTGTGGAACTTCAAATTGAATTTGAACACCCATTCCTAGTAAATTGCCAAACCCCATGGTGTTTTTTCACTACATTAAAACATGTTAAATAGGACTAGAAAAACAATTGGCATTAACCACCATATATGATTGGACATGATTATGTAATGTCAAACATCCATGACAAATTTACCACAAATCATATACGTGGTCTAGTTGTAAAAATCAATTGCAACTGTGTATAATGTCCTTTATAATTGTAGTCATAATGGACATAATCATAGAAACACATCCAACAACCAACAACATGCCACATGGCACCAAGAAATAAGAAAATTAACATTTTTGGCCAAATAATATGGTGTCATGTGATAGTCAAAGGTGAGTCAAATACAATTAAGCCTCCTAGCCTAAGAAATCTAGGCTAGGTGAACAAAATTTTAAGCTTAAGGGTTAGCCACACAAGCTAAACACTTAGGTTGTATATAGGTTGTAAGTGAAAAGACTTGAACACTTCAACTCCACTGTGGGGATTCAAGTCCTTAACCATTGCATTGCAACTTTTTTTTGTAACAAATTTAGTTACCACCAAAGTTTACATTTAATTTTTTAGCTTAAATTAACCCAGATCAACCTAGGCTAACCTATGTTGATTTAGCCTACCTTAGGCTACCTAACAACCTAACCTAGGCTAACCTAGGCCTTTCCAAGTTAAACCTAGGTAACTTATAATGACTTAGGCTAAACTAAGTTAAATTAAGTTTGATTAAGCTAATTTTTTTTTAAAAATTAAGTTAGGTTAAACATAACTATTTGGCCTAAAATATGGTGAATTTGGCTAAATTTGGCTATTCACATTAGACTCGACTAAACATGGTTAAACATGTGTAAAATAAGCTACTTAATTTAAACTTGGTTTAACTTGATTAAATAATTATTAAATAAACTACTTAGGCTAAATTTGATTAAACATGACTAAAATAGAATAAAATAAATTAAACTAAACTATTTAGTCTAAACTTGGTTACACCAAGTTAAATTATGATAAAAAATAGGCTACACTTGGCTGAATTAAAATATTTAGGTTAAACTTGGTTAATTTGGTTAAACTAAAGTAAAATAGGTTAAAACATTTAGTCTAAAATTGATTAAGTTTCATTATGAGAAAACCATGTTCCTTGTAACTTTTTCAATTTAATTAAAAAGTGTTCAATGCAATTAGATTACAACCATTTTTAGTTGCGTTAGACACTTTTTAATTACATTGGACAAGTTGCAATGAACATGATTTTTTCATAGTGTTTGGTTAAAGTTAGTTTAAATCATGTATGTAGTTAATTATGAACTTTTGAACTAACTTGATTTTGATTAGGTTAAACTAAGTTAAACTTGGCTACACTTAGCTAAAATTTTAGGTAATGAAATTAAATTTATTTAAAATAGGTTAAATTAGGGTATTTAGGCTAAATTTGGTTAAATTACATTAAATTTGATAAACTAGACTAAATTAAAAAAAAAAAAGAAGACTAAATCAAAAAAATAAAAATAAAGTTAAGTTATAATACATTATACCTAACTAAAGTACACAAAACTAATTGAAGTAGGTTAAAATAAGTAAATTATGTTAATTTGGTTTAAATTAAACTATTTAGACTAAATTAAATTTGTTTACATTGGTGAAAAAAATTTCAGAATCATATGTTTTATGCAACTAGTCCCAAAAAAAATAATTTAATGTAGGACCTCATTTATTTCAATGAAACATGCATGGCAATGTGTTAATTTTCACAAAGGTACCCTACAAATAAAGTCAATTCTAAATGCACATAACTATTAGTCACTATTCAAAGTGACAATTGTAAATATTTATAATCATATTTGTAATTATATAGTCAAAATTTTGACTACAGTTGTAAAAATGGAAATAAGTTTAGACACATTACAAGTACATTACTACATTTACACAATATTTGTAAATTATCCTAATCATAAAAATCACATTTTGATGTAATGTATGTGGAGTTAACATCAACAAATTTTGGATACATTTGGGTGTTTTAAAGTTTAAATATATGAAGCCTCACCTTCATTTCCAACCAAAAATAAATCAACCCCCATCTTCATTGTTGCATCTGTAAGTAACACCCAATCAACAATGCATCTAGAAGAAATCTTAAACCCTACAATTCTTATTACAATGTGTTGAAAGAGGTATTCAATTTATTGTTGAAGGACCTTTCTTGGCAACTTGTCTTTCAACATCTAATTGAACTCCCAAATTTAATAGGCTTTAGTGGTTATGATATAAATTAGTTGGGAACACTAGTTGAAATTTTTAATAAGACTTTAAACTTCCATTCCACCACCTTTCATTGTTTTTTTTTTGTTAGGTGATTTTTTAGGTTTGTCAAAGGTATTTGTCAAGGTGCCTTTGGTGAACCCAATAATCGTATTAGTACCATGGTAAAAACTAATGTTGACCAACTCAATCCCCAATTCTGTGAAAATCCCTTACTTGTAATATTTAACATTTTCGACGGGATCAATATCAGTTTGGTTTTTATTCCTTTTTATTTAAAAAATATGGGACCCAATTCCAATTCTAGTTTTGGGTTAAATTATCTATAACCATGTCTCGTCTCTTTTTTTTGTTTTTAAAAATATAATTTTAATTTGAAATTTCCTAAATTAGTAAAATTAACCTATTTCAAAACCCTAATCTACACTAAATATCTACAAAAGATTATAATTTTTATAATCATTGTCATGTGGTTCTATGTATAAGGTTTCCAAAATTGTATCTACCACCGTGAATGGCCTCTTGCCACCCTTGAAAACTTCAATTCTACCCTATTGTAAATTTACCCAAATAAACCTTATTTCAAGCCCCCCAAAACCCTATTCCAGACCCAGAAAACCTTATTTTAAATACCCCAAAAAATACCCTTGTTCTAGCCCTAGAAAAGCCTCTATTTCAAACCCCCCAATAAAGCATACATCAAACTGCCTTCAAACCCTATTTCAACCCCCAATAAACCTTGTACATTTTCAAACTACCCCAAGAATTCATAATTTAACCCCCAAAATATTCTGGACACTAATAAATCCTAAAACTGAAACCATATTTGTAAAAGAATCTTGGTCTGATTCTAATTTTTGAAATGAGTTTGGAATTGGACGTCAAGTTTAATTTTTCATTCCTTGCAATGCCATAAACGGAGGGTGGTACAAACTTGGTTCCATAACTAGCTCCTTGTTGATCTAGTTTCGATATAACCAAAAAAAATGGGCACCATACAAGGTTATGTAGCCTTTATTTCAAATTTAAAGAAATGATATGTTCATATCAACCAAGTTACTTGGTAATTAAAGAACTAGCAATAACCAATATGGAGTCCTTGCTCGCTAGACTACGAACAACAATAAACTATGAATAAATGATGGATAAACACATTGTGGATTTCTTTTCAAACAAGTATCATGGTCTCTTGGTTGTGGATTTGTATCAACATACTCAATGTCCCTTAACTCCCCTATCAAAACTCTTATTGCCTTATGAACCTAATCAAAATATGGAGATGATGTTTACCAAACAATTATCAATTTCATCAACAAAACATTTACGAATCTCCTACTAGTCCAATTTCTCCCATGAAATAAATAACATTCAAAGTTCCCCCAAAGATAAAGGTATTTGATCCTTCACATGAATGACCAAGACATGAAGACTCAAGTATATCAAACTTGAGTAGAAAAATCCACAACCGACCTTTCAAATAATCCTTTAGAGCCTCTCATCCCCTCCATCATTTATCCCTAAAGACTCTATACATTGACATTCTACTTCCTAACTCCAATGCAACAAACATCTTGGAGACAAAATATAATAGCAACACCAATTCCGGGCATTCATCCCAAAATTAACAAACTCCACCCAGAAAATCCTACAACAAAAACAATGATTCAACCATAATTTCCAAAAGAAAAACAAAAGAGCATCTTAGCTTGGAGCAATGTTGCCATTTTGTAGTCTTGCCTCCTTGTCTTGCTCCATCGCTCACGCAATTCTCATCAACCCAGAATAAAAAACAAATAGCTTAGTGCTAATCCCTAACCTTTCGCACTTCCTTAACACCATGGTTATGGTTTGTAGAAATGCCCTCAAATCACAAGCATTCATAGGGATTCCTATGAATGCTAAAAGACAAGATAGCAAGTGATTTTTCAGCTCCTGTACAAAGATGATAAGTACCCCATTCACACAATACCCTAAAATTTTGTCATCCATATTTCTGTGTTACACCAGTTCCATCCAATCCTAGAACTGGGACCTGGTTCTAGTTCCAGTTCCAAAACCAAATCAGAACTGAGCTCAAATAACCCTCCACCTAGATAATCAGCCAAGACTGATAAAAAAAACCCCAGTTCGACACTAATTATTATATTATTTTCAGAAATGTTGAAATTTTCCAAAAAAATTAATTATTTGTTCCCAAATCAAAAAATATTGTGAAGGAAAATAGTTAATATTTAGGAATATTCCATTTTGTTGAAATGAATGTTTGAAATTTAATTAAAATTATTCACCACACATGTGTTGAAATGGCCAAGGTACTATGGTAGTAGTAGTCCATTATTGCTAGGGTTTTTGTCAATTGTCAGGATATCAGTATGATGATAGTATTGCAATGTGAGAGAGAAGAGACAGACAGTATAGCAGAAGCTGGTATTGCCCAAACTTTTTTTACCCAAAATTGGTATTGCCAGAAAAAAGAAAAGAAAAGATGGCTTTTGCCAAAATTAAAATCCTTGGCTGGTGGTTCAAACATTCACACTGCCTCTGCCTTTCTCTCTGCTCAGTAGCAATGCTCCAGATACCCTAGTACTACTTACTACCTTGGCAGCTTTTTAACACACAAATTATATATATATTTAGAAATGCCAAAAAATTTATGAACTACTTTTTTCTCCATTTTCAGACCGTATATTGCCACCCAGCAAGTGCCCTTGCCCCTGAAACTGACCCAGAAAATAGAATTTTGGCTGCTACTTGCCCACAGAACTGACCCGATGTATTGCTGTGATTTTTTCCCCAGTCTGCCCATTGCCCCATTCAGATTTCCCAAAACAAGTTGAGTGATACCCGGACACATTTCGCACTCATAACCTTCCATGTTATGAATGTTGCAAAGGGCACATAACATGCCCAGTGACATGTTCCATACCCTTGTTAATACCCATAACATGACTGGATTCAATTTCTTTGGCAGGGTTTCACCATCATCATTTTGATAAAATAGAGTTTGGGGAATCCAGTGTCCCAGACATGACATCTCTGCATTAGGCTAAGTCCGTGCACTTGTATCCATCCTAAATGAAGCACATCACAGATCATTACATACATCTCTTCTCAGATTTGTTGGCTTTGCCTACTACCAAGGCCCTTATATTGTGTTTAGATTCATTATAGAGTATAGTAGCTTAATGGATTTTTATAGGCCCCAGCTAGGTAATTACTAAATAGTAGGTCTATTTTGTATATGATAATTTTTGAAAGATGATATTTTGGCTTGTGTTGAAACTTGAGATTAGTTATAGAGTTGTAATACCTTGAAGGATTTTGGTTTCTTTTAGAGGATTTTTTTTGGAGATTATTATTTTTGATTCATGAAATATTTGAGTTTCCAAAAATATTAACTAGGCTCCAGTGTGACACACCCCTTGTTGTACTCACAATGAAACACAGACATACGTATTATGGATATCTTCTCACATTATATTCATAATATGGATGGATAGACCTTCAAGGATTCCAATTTCTGGGCAAGGTTGAATTTGGCACCTCTCAGGTACATGCCCTTTCATTCCTTGCTCGATGCTATTTGAAGGGTTGGAAAATAGGAGATATCCCCCTCTCCCCCCCCCCCCTTCAACTTGTCTGTCTTTTGATGGCATATCTCCTACCAAAAGAAAGAACCCCAAAAAAGTAAAATAAAAAATAAGTAAATAAATCTAAACCCTATTGTTGTAGGAGGTTCTGAAATGTGAGCTAGTACAATAATGGGTTTTATCAGTTGGTCTCCTTGGATGTGTCCTGGGTTCAAATCCTGACAAGTAACAACAAAACATTAACATTTCAAAAATGTTTTGTCAAACCAATTTAAGTTTTGATTTGGGGGGGGGGGGAACCCACTACACAAAACAATACAGAATCACACTTGCTCCAAAAATAGGCCTGAATCTGTGTTTTTTCTTCTGGCAAAATTTCGCTATTTTTCAACAAATACATTGGGAAACTTTTGGAAATTTTGCTTTTTCCAAGTGTAAATTTGACTATTTTGGCTATTTTTTTTGGTTTAATTTCGCCAAAAAAACCACTGGCCTGAATCGTGTACAAGATAGAGCTCAATGATGGAGGGTGTTTAGTGTCTCCCATTTTAGAGCATCTCCACCTGTGCTCAGTATGTCACTCTGGATAATAAAATTAAATGTCTAAGTTTAGCTTTCTTTTTTTGGGAACCCCACCAATAAAATTGTCACTGGAACTCCATATACGTGGGAACTACTAATAGCAAACCACCTGGACCAATCATTATGATCGAGCAATCAGAAATACTGAGCCGCAGTCCGGTTCAATTTACTACACTCTTTTTTGGAGGTACACAACTGTGTTGTGTCTTTTACCAGCCACGGCAAGCTGCACGAATTTGATGCAAAAAATCCAATTTCCTGAGCTAAACCGGCACTTTTTGACTTTTTTCACAATAAATTTTACTGTCTGGAGTCACATACTGAGCACCGGTGGAGATGCTCTTACAACCCCAAACGAGCATAAACATCCAAAACATTTCTCATGCAATTTTTTTTCTAATTTAATGTGATGTAGGAAGCTTCAGATTCAAATGACCTCATTTATCAAGGGTCTTTAAGGTTGTTCATCTAGGTATCATATACTTAACTTTTGTTTCCATCTCATATGTAGCAATAAAAATAATTTCTCTAATGTAAACATTGTGAAAGGCTTAACGACTTTGTTCCCAATTCCAATGAAATGGAATGTTTAGACGAGTGTTGTGCGTGTAAATGGTTTGGGACTTACACTGTGTGTAAACGTAAAAATAAAAATATTTATATAGTCTTACACAGTCCAATAAAATTATATGTATATATATGATTTTATATGGAACGTAAAACAATATAAATATGTAACAATATAAAAAATGTGATTTTTAGTTGAGCAGGGGAAATTTCATAATGTTTTAAAGATAAGGCAGCTAAATTGCCCCAAAAAAAAAACCATCCAAATATACACCCACAACTAATTCATATGACTTTGCAAGAAGGTCTGGTCATTAAAAGTATATAATAAAATTAACTTATAAAGTAATGAAAACAACACTAGAACCCTGAGTTTGATCATAAATAGGGTGACATTCAAAAATAAAAATAAAAATAAAAACATTAGCATTCAAGGGTGGGGGCCCGGGGAACCTCACTTTTTGTGGTCTGTCCTTTTTCTTTAGCGCTGCATATATTTTCACTGCTCCTACTTGTAAAGCTACTATAATTAGTCTTGAACCTTGTGCATTAAATGCTGATTTTCAGCATTTCATTCCCCGATTTAATAAAAATTCCTTACTTTATGGATACCCCTGGAAGAAGGGTTTGGGGTGAAAAGAGGCCCAAAGACAGGGTGACTTTACAAATAATTTTACAATTTACACTTACACGCCACAAAACATTTACATGGGCCATGTAAGTGTATTTGACAAATATTTACACTGGCCTCCTGTAAGTGTAACTGTATATATATATATATATATATATATATATATATACCCTGCAAAAGGATAAGCGTTAGTGTAAATGATTACACTGACACTGGATTCACACGCTGTATATACGGCTATTGGCACTTACATGCACAACATGATTTAGGCCAGTGTTCAGCAAGTATTAGGGCTGGCCTGAAAATTGACAAGGGTTTCAATTTTCAGTGAGAACTAAGAATATTTGGAACCCTGAGGTTGTCAAGGTAGTGAGATTTGTCATTCCTAATAACTTCTTAGGATATCACAAAATAACTAACATTGATACCCATCAATGGTTTAAAGGTCATACCCTGCATAATTATCAGGCCTAGGGGTTTATGTGGCATTAGGTTCTAGGTCAGTGGAACTTCAAGGTTTGGGGCAGCTAGTTTAGGATTCAGGGTGGCTACATCAAAGAATTCACCTTGACCCTACTTCAAATCTTCATTAATCTTGCTTGAAAATCTTTAAATCTTTAAAATCTTTGTTATGTTGCTTTGTTGTTTACATAGCGAGGGCCCATGGAAGTTGCTTTCCCTAGCTTCAAGCATTTCTAAAGTAGAATCTAAACTCAAGCTTTTGAGTTGTTTGTGCTTAAAGCTCTTCATGAGGATCTTGGGACGATATCTAGTCTCTCTATGTTTGTAGATTCTTATGCAATTTTTGTGATGCTCTCATTGTGCTATGCCCAACACCTTGATTATTTGCTTCATATATTGTTTCCATCTCCAAGTATTTTGCAACATTACATTAAGTTCGATATTCATATCATATATACATTGGAGAATTTATTTGATGCAGAATCTTTTGATGGTTCTATTAGTCACCTAGTTTGTTGTTAGGCCACTTTTTTCGTTTCTTCAAGCAAGCTCAACCTCCCTTTTGTAGTTCAAATTGTTACCCCCACATTCTTGGGATGTTGGACATTGATTGCTCTTGCACTTATCACTAGTTTCTAGTAGGGTGGTCACCCTATTTTTCTAGATGCAATAACACATGTTGAGACTTGCATTTCTTCATTCCCAGATAACATTACAAGATACTTGGACCTTGTTACCCTAGGTTGTCCGTTCTTAATTCTCACCCTTTGAAAGCTTAGTTATTCAGTCTTATCCTTAGTTGTAAGTTTTTTTAGTGAATTGTCTAAACGAGTAAGACTTTTCCTTGTTTTTAACAAATGTTTTTTCAAATATCATACAAACACATTTTCGTTCATGTGTGGGTCTAAGGGCAGGTGCTTGGTTATTAACTCATCTTACCACACCTACATTTCATCTATCCTCAACCCATTTTTTTGTAACATTATGTAGCCATCTTGGCTTGCCACATTTTACGGTCGCCCATCTTTCACGATGTTAGTGTGATCATACCATTGATGATCTATGTACCCATTTGCTTCAATACCTTTGTAAAAGTGAACATATAGCAGCCCATGATACACTTCAAGATACCATTGCAACTATTGTTTTGGATAATGGAACACATGTTCAAAAGAAAGGTCTCCCACCTTTTCCCTAGCCACATTGTACAATGAATGAATATCCTTATCACCAAAAACAATTTTTGGACCTTGATGGATGTCATCATTGTTGACCCGATTCGCACAGATATGGTGGAGTGAACATCGACAACATCACATGCAATAATGATGGTTGTTTAGGAGAAGACACAATCATATGTTTAGCGAACACTAAGCAATGACTTCATTCCCCTTATTATTGAGACATATGGGTGTTTTCATTTTCGTTTCGATTCACTTTTTATCGCTTATGCATAGACCATTATTGCGCATCATCAATAGTCTTGGTGCTTGTTTCTTACTATGGACAACCTGTGTCCATAGCCTTGTAACATGTGCAAGCCGTAATAATTTTTCAGCAAGTTGTTGCATTTGTTCGAGGTTCCTCATCTCTTCCACACATCATAATTAATACACCTTCATCATTAGTTGATTTGTGATAGATGACAACTTTTTCATCTTAGGTCTTCTCTGTTATCACTAATTGTAATTTCATAGCCATGAGTCTTTTTAGCATAGGGTCTTTACCTAATTTTTGTTGATTGTTTGTTGATTTATTTATTTTTAGGTTGTGTTTACTTGTGTTTTCATTTGCCTTGTACTTTTTATGGATGGGTTCTCATCTTTGATTTTTGTTTATAGGGTTTTTCTTCCTTTGTTATCCATGGATACTTCTTCCTAGAAGGAAAGGTGCTTTAAATCGTTGAGGCAAATGGAAAGGACCTACATCTAACATTTGCCCATTTTTTGTTAGAAGGTCCATCAAACAATGGAGGTCAACATTTAACATTGTGTTATTACAAATTATAAACATTTCAATAGCCATAATTTTATCAATTTTTTTTTAAATTAGATTTTTATACATGGTCAAATACATAGCAAAAAATATAGAAGAATGTTTTTTAAAAACTACTTTCATATTTAGCTTGTAGCCTAATTTGGCTAAATCTTTCCATGGGTCATTGCCACTTTGGCTATAACATAAAATTGTTGCCCCCCCGCCACTCCCAAAACATTGTCCATGGCACTTGGATTACAAATTTTTTGGGGCAAAAAATCACTAAATGGTGCCATGCATGAAGGAGCTACAATAGGCCCATTATAAAACTAGCCCTAAATTGCCTAATCAACCTAGTAACAAGTGGTCACATTGCGACCATCTTGCAAACCCTAGACCACCTTTCACCATTGTTTTTATCCCTTGCCACATCCTACTTGCCACAATCACAACCATCAATCGAGAGATTTTCACCATCATGTGTTGCAAGTTCAACGCCCATTCATTAGCACTTGCTACAAACACTAACGTCTTCACCAACTTCTTGTGACATCGACACATCTAAAATTCACCAACATTTTTGAATGCATTGGGATTATACAAGATGCATTGTACATTGCATTATGTTGCAATCTACATGGTGATGGTAGTTAAGTTTTAACATTGTTCCACTCATTTACGGTTTTTTTTTTTTTTGTTTTTGCAATCTTATGGATTCTATAAGCTTATGGTTGGAACTTGGATTGGATTTGTGACAATTTGAAGTGATTTCATGTATGAAATGTGAATAATTGGGCTTTATGAGAAATCTCATGAACTATAATAGGTAATTAAACTTTGTAACTTAAAGGAAAGTTAGGTCATTCTTGCTATTATGCAACGTTGAACTATCATTCTAAAGTCTAATCATTTTCAGTTCATGTATGTACTATGAACCTTCTAATGTGAAACACTGCTTTCAAGCTTGTTGCATGAATTAGTTAAGTTTTTGGAGGGAAGAACAAGTCCTGAGGTTCAGAAAACACCAAGTTCCAAATGGCAATGCACAATACATGATTATAATCTTGAAGGGTGAATGCATGGTATGGTGGTTCAATTTCAATGGATAAAACACTCCATAAAACCCCATTGGTAGTGTTAAAATGGTCAACTATTATTATATCATTAATTAAATAAATGATTACATAATGGTTTAAACTAATAAATTCAATATGAAGGACTACCCACCTAGATATTCCAATGCCATTATAAGGGAGAAAAAATTAAAAAGAGAATTGCAATTTATGAGGACTTATGAAAAAAAAAACCCCATTTTGATCATTTAAAAGTCTATAATTTAGTTTTGGCTTAGTTTTTTAAGCCAGGGATTCCACGTATGAGATTATTATGTTAAATTATATCATATATTGAGTCTTTATAAATGGTTTAAAGTGAAATTCAATGTGAAGATCTTGGTCTAGGGGAACATAACTTAATCATGTCTTTCATTGTAGAATTTGTGTCATGCAAAAGTTGAACAAGGCATCACAAACACACTGGCCCTGCCAATAGATAATGTGAAACTGGTTCTAATAAGGTAAAACTTCCAAAAGTTGGATCCAATGCGAGAGTCCCTGTTTGGCAGGGCCCAATAAAATATGGTCCTAAATGGGGACTGCATGGGGAGTTAGTTCAATTCATGAAGTACAAACCATCACAAAAGCAACTGTTTGGAACCTTGAAAATCTATTGCTCATGAAATCACCTGAAAAATTATTCCACTTTTCCATTATTGTTATAATGCAACAAAAATTTAAAAATCAGATATCAGATAAAAATTATAAGCTGATCGTAATAACCTTAAACCCTAAACCCTAATATCATTGGACACTTAAGAGCATGGGGACCTTACAAAATGAAAGAAGGAGGCTTCTCATGCATAAGGTGCCTTCCCACTTGCTGCAGAAACCCCTGGGACCCATTCACGTTGGTGAAAATTAGTGTTGTGTGTGTAAATGATTTGGCACTTACGCTCCGTGTAAGTGTTTGTGCAAAAATAAGTACATTTATATAGTTTTATGTGATTGTATAAAACAATGTAAAATTTAAAATGTATATATTTATATGATTTTACATGGCTATGTAAAACAATGTAAAAAATGTGATTTTTATTTGAGAAGAGGAGATTTCATAATATTTTTAATGAAAAGCCAACTAAATGGCCCATTGCAAAAAAAAAAAACCATCCAAAAATATACACCCACAACTAATTAATATGACTTCACAAGAAAGTATGGTCATTAAAGATATATAATAAAATTATCTATAAAGTAAGGAAAAAAAACACTAGAACCCTGAGTTTGATCATAAATATTTTGAGAGTCAAAAAAATAAAAACCTACCCAAAAAAAGAACATTAGCATTCAAGGGTGGGGGACCTCAATTTTTGTGGTAAACTGAGTTTCACCCTGTCTTTCCTTTTTCTTTAGCGTCTTCACTGTTGCTGCATATATTTTCACTGCTCGTACTTGTAAAGCTATTATAATTAGTCTTGAACCTTGTGCATTAAATGCTGATTTTCATCATTTCATTCCCAGATTTAATAAAATTTCATCACTTTATGGATACCACTGAAAGAAGGGTTTCAGATGAAAAGGAGGCCCAAAGACAGGGTGACTTCCCGAATAATTGTAGTATTTACACTTATATGCCTCACAACATTTACATAGGGTCGTGTAAGTGTATTTGACAAATATTTACACTGACCTCAGGTAAGTGTATATATAAAAAAATATATATACACTGCAACAGGATAAGTGTAAGTGTATCGTTTGGATGTGTAAATGTAAATGATTAACACTTACACAAGATTTACGCACTGTATATATAGCTATTGACACTTACACACACAACACTTGTGAGAACAATTGCCACCACCCTTTGTTGGGCCCTGCCCCATCAGGGGCAGGGACTATCACATTGGATCCAACTTTTGGAAGTTTTATCGTATTAGAACCAGTTTCACATTGGGTGAACTGGTTTCCTTGGTGAAAGTGTTTAGACTGTTTAGATTGGAACGGATTTTTTTGGTGTTCAGAGTGTGGACACAGTAGGTAGATGGACAACATTTTATCTATTGGCAGGGCCAGTGTGTTTGTGATGACTTGTTTCACTCCCCATGTGGTGAATTTTAAAAAATAAAATAAAATTTAATGGTCCCACGGGTGTTGTGTAAGGGTGGCTCTGGCTATTGGTGCAGGGACAGCAGCTGCCATGGCTATTGTGGCCAGTGCATTTAATAGTGATCACCCAAACTATGTTTGCAGAATTGAAGGGCCATCACCAGTGTAAAGCCCAACAACCCATCTATTGCAGTGGACCATTGAAAGTCCACCAAAATCACTAAAAACACAATATGGTTGTTTTTGCAATGGTAGTGAGCCTTTGGTTTATGACACATGTGTGAGGTACACCACCATGTGGTTAATTTCATCCATTTCAATGGAAAAACATTTGTATTGAAATGGATGAAATCACATGGTTTGGTTTTACCTCACACATGTGTCATGGGCAAAGGAGAACCATATCCAGTTGCAGTGAACAAGAAGAGCATGGTACCTTGCAAGACAACAAGAGGGTTGTTTAAACATGAGGTGCCATCCTTACATGAGAGGGAATAATTCAGTTGGGCAATAAGGTCATCTGCTACCTACATAACTAAGCAAAAGAATTGCCAGGCCTTTTTAGCCTTGTCTCGAAGCTCCTTTGTCAGTGCCTTATTTGGGAGTGGTAATGGGTCATCCACTGACATAAATCTACCACCAAAGTCCAAAGCCTGAATTATTTCTGCCCTAGTAGAATGATTGAGTATGGGACAAGGGACTCTAATTCAACACCCATTTTATTTTTTTCAAGCCCAGCTAGTTGCTAAGCTGGCTACACAGGCCAGACCCTTTTTAGCATAATTGGTTTTTTATATTTTTTTAAATAATAATTTTTTTAATAAAATTTATTTTTTGTTATTATAAATAAATTTTTAGGGGGTGAGGTGGAGGTGGGTTGGCAATTTTCTAAATTTGAAGAATGGGTATAATGGCAAGTTATCTCTTTCAAATGTTTACAAAGTGGCTACAACAAGAAAAATTGTGATGGAAAGCATTGCAACCTGCATGTTGTCAAAGGGTTGTATTTGGCTATATAGAACAAGAAACTAATGTCACTTGATATTTTGTATAAAGCTAAGTTGTAATGTTGTTTCTACACACAAAATTACAAAATAAACTCTAAACCGCATGGTGACCAAACACAACATCTCTCAATTTTAAGATGATGATCAAGCTGAAGAAATTGAAGATTTTCAAATCAAACAAAAATGCAATTGAATGAAGGGCATATGTTTTGATTTACCTTTTTAACTTTGGAGTTTGGACTCTGGCCTAAATGCTTGGAGAAATTTTTGTTGCTTGCATAAATCTATTAGCACCTAGTCACTTGTCCTTCTTCCACCCAAACCTTAACACTTCGAAAGGGATTTGAACCCCAACCCTAGAAGGGTGTTGCCCTTATGTAGCTCAAGCCCTTACCTACACACAAACCCAAATTAAAAAACAAACTCTAAGCACTAAAACAAAAAATGCATGTAGGATTCAATGTGATTAGATTGTATGATTTGTTTCAAATGTTCTACAATGTGTAATACCTACCAAAAAGAATGCAAACATGAACTAAAGTGACAACAATTAAAGTAGAAACCAACTAGTTTATATATGTGCATGGTGTAGTAATGATGCATGAGTCATGACATCAAAGATGCGGCACCCAAAATTTAAATATGGTTTGTCACCCATATATGCACTTTTGCAAACCTCAAAAACCATACATCACCTGAAAGAAAAACTGGTCACCTATGCATATGCACAAAAACAAACTTTGCAAGCCATTTGATAATGGTTTGTTCATATGGAAAATTTTAGATAATAAAAAATCATTGACTAGAAGATCTAATGGACATATTCAAATGTGTGTTGAGCCTATTCCATAGTCAATTCCTTATTAAATTGATGGTGTTAAGTGTTATTTATCCTCAACAAAATCAAACACCTAGATGCAAGCAATCTTGGCCTATGGTTGCCTTCAACACATTCGAGTGTAAAAATTTTCTTCAACATCTTTTCCATCTACAACTCAAAACTATGGATACATCGCACCCAAGGCAATCATTGTGCCATGTTAAACCTAAAATCATGGGCAAATTTTGTGTTGCAAGTTATTCCTATATTTATTTTCTCTTTATAAAAAATCATATTTAAACCAAATTTTATATCTTAAACATGTTTGAAATTTTAACATCTTGGAATGGATTCATTTGTCCATAATAAGAGTCCATATATGTCCTAGATTTAGTTTCAACACACCCATTCAATATTTGTTATTACCACGGTAACCTTGTCCATTGTGTTGTTGACAAATTATAGATATACCAAGTAAATGGTGCAAATATGTAAGATTTATTAAAGTTGTCATGAAATTAGGAAAACACCAACTTTTGGTGTTATATTCATGGGTTGTAATCACAAACATAATACAAAAATAAAAACAAAAGGCTTCAACAAGGGGTAAACAAGTTTTTCCTCTTCAACTTACCATGAAGTTAGTTATTTTGGTCAAGTTGCATGTTACCTATTGCAAATCCTCAAGGACCATGTGAAGGTCACATGCAAAGATTTTTTTTTTCATTTTTTGTTTTTTCTTTGAATTTTCATTTTTTGGTCGAAATGTTAGGAAGTGCAAGTGTAAAGAGAAACTTTGTAAAAAATTGAGGAGTGTACAAAAGTAAATGAGGTTTAGAAAAGAATGTGTAGGAAGAGCAAATGAAAAGAAATTGTGCAAATGAATGTTTGGAGATAAACATGGAATGAGTTGACTTGCATTAGAGTGCTTCCAAATCTAAACACATTGTTTGAAATCATCAAAATTATGCACAAGAATGAAATGCATTTTCAAGCAAGGGGGAATACATTTCTAGAAACAACAAGTTATTTTTGTAGAAGCTTTTGTTGCAACTCATTTTTTTAGGTGAGGTGTGGCCCTAACTAAAAATATGATCCTTGTAGTCTAGACAATGCAAGAAAATGATGTCTTTTATGATTATTTCAACCCAAACATCACTATTTGGCAAACTTTCTCCTTTCATTGTGGTCACTTGTATTTTGCCACCAACCTTGTGAAATTTTCAAAACCCTAATTGACAATGGTTTTCAAAATCCCAAGAGAAAATTGAAAGTCATGAACCTCCAAGAAAATTTTAATGTGAAGTGCCTTCTACCCCAAAACCCAAACCCATAGCTAAAAAATTTCATACAAGAACCATGGCCATCTACTCCTTCGTTTTAGATATGCCTTTATCATAGAAGATATCTTCACTTGCTTGTCCATGGACCCATTAGTGATGTGGCATCTTCATCAAACAAACAATGCTTCGTACTTGGTTGTGGGAAATATTTTGGCATGGAAAGCATTGGAGATTGTGAAATTCCACAATGCCTCTTATTACCAAGCAATTGTAAAGGTAAGAATTTTGAGGTGTTAGTTTAAAGCTTACTTGCAATTTGAATTGGAATGCCAAAAATTTTGCATCATGGTGGCTCACTTGTTAGAATTTGATGATCCCAACAATGGATTTTTTGTACTTTGGCTATGTACATGGCCAAAGTTTTGAACCCTTCTTTTTCCACCCATTTAATTGTAATGTTGATGGTTTTGAAAGTTCAGTAAATACAATTTTATTGATACACATATGCCCATGTGAGGTTTAATCCACATTTGGTATATAATTGAGGATTTAATTGAGTTTATTGATGCACATACTAATTTTTAAAAACATGTATTTTTTATTGGTTTATACGATTAAATTGTAATTGCAAACAAGATTTGTGACTAAAATCCCCTTAATCGCCTTGGACAAATTGCATGTGATATTAATCATAAAGGACAAGGGGTATTAGATGAAAAAAAAAGTCAACAAATATAATTTCATCCTTTGATTCCATTGTGCACATATTGTCACATGTGACTAAAATATGACTATTTTGGTGACTATTGAAAGCAAATGATGTGCTACCAATTGTTTCAATACTTAATTATTTAAAATATAAATAATAATAATATTTGAAATAATATGGGATGTTCAATTCAAATGTTTGGATGATATTATATTATGCCATGTGGCCCGATGTAAATATGCCACATGGTATTTAAAAATTAATTTAATATGAAATATTAATATTAGGTTGGTATGTACCAAGGTAAGTACATAAATAGGTGCCCACAAATTTAGTCTACATACTTGTTTACCTATTTAGATAAAAAAAAATGTAGGTATGCAGGTCCTACATTTGTAAGTTAAATACCTATTCATGTAAGTAGGTACATAAATCAACCTAGGTGGGTATGTAAAATTAAGTACCTATTTAGTTAAGTATATAAGTAGGTTGGGGAGGTAGGTAGTTTATAATTGTGCATAATTTTTCTTTTTGGTTTGGGTTTAAAATTTTGATTGGGTCCTCCCATGTGCACAAATTTTTTAATGTGAAACTAGATGACCACACCTCTTGTTTATATAATGTTCAAAATAGGAATGGAAAATAGAAAATATGGGATAAGTTTTGAAATTGCAACTTCCTTACAAACTAAGTTACAATTCCAAAACATTTTTCATGCCTTTTACTTTTAATTTTTAGATTTAAAAACAATTCAAGTACATGGCTCACTAAATAATTAGATAATCATTTAGTTAATAATGATTAAATTTGACATATATTTCAAATATAAACTATAGATTACAAATATTATGTATTCATTATTAACTAATTAAATAACTAATAACTTCTTAATATTTAACTAACTAACTATTTAGTTATTCACAACTTGTCAATACATAACTCACAAATTAAAAAATAACTATAATATTTAAATATATATCCTTATTTTTAAAAATCTGGTCAAAATATATTATGTAACTATTGTAGAAATAATTTGATTAATATTATAAAAATAAATATTATAAATATTTAATTTCAAATTATAAATAATGAACTAAAAATTATTGTTAGAAAAATAAATTCTGAAAAAAATTATTTATTTTAATATTAATATTAAACTAATTTTAATAATTACTATATAATTACATTTATTATTGTAAAAAAAATTATCAATCAAGTAAATTTTTTAATTGGTAATTATTAATTATAAAAAAAATATCTGTTGAACATACCTTAAAATTTCTAATTAATCTAAATTTATTATAAAAATATTTATTGTAGAAAAGTAATTTCATAATTAAAAATAAAAAATAAATGACTATATAATAATTCTTGCAATTACAATCATTACAATAATTATACTAATTACATTATAATTTTTCCAAAATCTTAATTATAAAACATAACTTCTCAATTATGGATATGAAATTTAGTTATTATTATTAAAAATTAAGTATTTTAAATACATAATTAAATATTCTAGCGTATTTGAATATAATTCTTACAATTATAAAAATTAAAATAACTAGATTAATTGTAGTGTTAATATTTTATTTTTAAAATATTTCTAAATTTTAAAATTATGGATGATTAAGCTGAATTATAAATTATGTGTCTACTATAATTAATTTATAAATAAAATAATTACTATTATTTTATAAAAATTATACATTAATTATGTAATGTTATTTTATTCATATATATATATATAAATAATTAGTTTAATAATGTATGTTGGATTAATTATATTTATTTGAAATTATAAGGAACTTAATGTAATGAAATTAATATAATTACAATAACTATATCAATGACTTTAATTACAATAAATTTAGTGTGAGTATTTTGATTATTAATTTGAAATACAAACTAAAAGTTATGAATATTAAGTTCAATCATAAATCAAATAATTATTGTAATTAATGTATATAGACATATGTCAATTACAATTAAAAGTCACTTTCTTTGTGACCAATGGGACTCCTTATGGCTAATTAGGTTCTATATGTATGAATTTCATCTTGAATTAGCCTTGTGAATTCTAGAACACATTTAGCATATTTAATATGACCTTGGGGGCTCTTATAGCTCCCTTGGATAATCCAAAATGTCGATTATTTTTCCAATGACTACTTTTCTAATGGTTATACTCTCAATGATTATTTTCCAACAATCATAGTTACAAGTGACTATTTTCCAACAATCACAATTTCCTAGTGATTAGTTCATGTTGATGGTTTATAGTGATTACTTCTAATGGTTTTGATATTTTTGGTGTTGATCCTAACCTTTGTGTTTATAGTCCCCAAATTTGAATGGTGTTTAATGGTTGTTTATTTACAATTCTAAGTGTGAGTGTTGTGCATGGTGGATTTTTTTGGAATGAATATTGGGGAACCTTATGTAAGGCAATTGACTCAAATTATCGAATATCTCTACCATGGAATCATTAGGTTTAAAAACAAAATAACACATTGAAACAAGGTGTTTAGACAAATTGTGAAATCCTTACAATTCATCACATTAATGACATTGTATCACATTCATTTTACCGCCTATATAATGCTTTAAAAAAAAGTGATTCAACTTATTTTTAATAGGTCTAATCATAATAAAAGGAACCAAAACACTTGTTGATTATAATGAAAACTTATACTTGCATTATTTTGAAAGAAATATTTTGTTTTATTTAATGAAATAAATATCCATGTTGAACATGTTTTAAATTATTCAAACCTTCCTTCAAAACCCTTGACCATTAATGTTCATGCATGTGCATTTATTGTTTGAATGTGTGATAACAAGCTCCATGAAATTTTGGTGAAAAATACATCTTCCGTCCAAATTTGTGAAAGGAGGTTAAGTTTACTTTACCTAGGGATTAGTTTAACTAGTAGGGTAGTTCAGCAACTTTTTAATTTATGGGCAATGAATTTATCCATCATTTCCACTAATGGTGGAGATGGCACTTACTAGTTTAGCTAGTTTATAGGGAATGGTAAGAAAAAAGTCGATGGCTTAAATGTTCTAGAAATTAATCGGCTAACTAGTTGTCACTAAAACAAGAGTTAATCTAAAGACAAATTTGTAGGGAGGGGAATTGGCTAACCTTTTGGTAAGATGAGAGAGGATTTGAGGGATTAAAAAAAGGGGACGTGACTTTTTCTCTCTTTTTATGGGTTCATTTTTTATTCTTTAAAAAAAAATTCTCCTATTGTTATCATTTTTTCCCCTTCCTTTTTGGACTTTTTTAGAGGTTTTTTTGGGTACTTTCTACCATCCATTGGATTGTCCTAAGGGAGGCAATCCCTTTTGTTTTTATTTTCCTTTTGGGCAATGGAGGCATATTGAAAAAATAATGGGTTTTCCAAACATTCTTTGGTGTGTATGTTGTGTGGGAGATAGTAGTTATAAGGGGTGAAAGGTAAGAAGATTACTATTGTCACAATAGCGATAATTTTGTTACAAGGTAAAATTATCATCACTATAATTATTTATTTTTCTCTCTTTTAGGGGGTGCCGTTTAAACAATTGTCAAGTCCTTGGAATGACACTAGCAATGGGGAAACTAGGAGGTAATTATATTGCAAAGTATAATCTACTTATTTTAGGTTTTGAGTAGTTATAGTGCAATTACAAGATGATGATCATATTTTCTTGGGTTTTATTATTTCTTTCGACATTACCATTAGAGGGATGGTAATTGTTGAACCCCTTGTTCAGGTTTATTTACACAAGTACATTAAGTGGAATGGACTTGGGATGATAATAATTGTTGGTAATAGTCTTTTATTAATATAATGCATGGATAACACACACATATCACTACATGATTTCACTAACACCTTCCATTAAAAATGTTCTATTCCATTCCAAACATTCCATTGTAATATAATCATCACATTCAACCCAAAAATGAATGGAATGTGCAAAAGAATAGGGCATGATTCATTGTAATATAAAATAATTATGAAGCAAAATGCACAAAATAATTATAGTTGTTATTGATAATGTTGAAGTCATTATATTAAATGTAAATGTAAATAGTTGTCTTTGTTTTTGTGCTTCCATGTCATTTAAGCTTAATGCTTATTTTAAAAATTCTTTTAATAACTTAGGTTTATTTTTAAAGCCAAAAATTATCGAAATAACTTGCATGTTCAAATTGCAACAAACATATTTTGAGGTTAATGTATTTCATATACCCTATGGGAACAACACAAACAATCAACTAGTCACTAACCCATCTTTATTGTCATATAACAATATATGTGATCAATCAATGATTAAATCCTTAAAATTAGAAATGAATTGAATTGCACAAATTCAATTATAGAAAAACATTTGAAATAATTGAATTCACACTTCCAAAACATTCATTTACTTTTGAATCAAACAAATAGACATTGTAAAGTTAAAAAAAACAAATTGGCTTGTTAACAAGACATTGGATTATGCCTTGCAACCACAACATTATAATATTTTTCTCAATAGAATTTTTTTCTAGTTGAAAAAATTGTCTCATTGTAATTTGTAACTTCTTCAAAATGATCATATACTTTAAAAATTCAAGCCTAAAGCTTTAATAATTTCTTTAACTTGACATTCTATGAAAAAGTTGTTAGATTTCAAAATTTATACCAAATCTAGCATTTATTGTTTATTTGGCAACTTTGATTTTTTTTATAAAAAAATCACTTTCAAATTTACCTTAAAAATAATGGATTTTTTGGGGTTTAAATCTAAGATTGAAAATTTGTAGACTTTGACTATAATTAAACTTTAATGGTAATTGGTTTCCATAGTTTAAGTAATCTACTAATTATGGAACAAGAATTTTTTAAATATTTATGTTTCTAGTTGTTTTTTCCACTTTTAAAAAACCAAGAAATAATATATTTTCTTAAATTAAAAAAAAATCATGTACAAATGTGAACTACACTTTGGATGAATTTATGGATGTTTTTTGGATGACGTTAATTGATATAGTTTGGAAATCAATTTGGATGAAATTGTTGATGGAGTTAGATGAAGTTATTTGATGGAATCAATGGGATGAAAACATTATCAATGATGTTGATGTTGACATCATTGGTGGAAGGAACATGGATGAGAAATCATAAACTGCATTCCTTGAAACAAAATACAAAGAAGATGATTGTTGCATCAAGTTTAACATTAGGTTGTTGCGGTAGAAGAGCCCATCAATGGAAATTGTGATGTCAATTTTCTTTTAATCACATTTGTAAACACAAATTTGAAGTCACCCTTTTGAAACACCCAACGAGACCTTACAATGCAAAAATGAAACAAACTTCAAAATTTTGTTTTCAACATTAGCAATGTCAAGCAACCCACCCACATTTGAATGTCGCACAACTACATGGATTACCTATACCCCACATTCATTTTTTATGTAATTGTAAATCCAAATATAGGAATATTTTTGTAAAACTAAGATGCTCAAAAACATTGAAAATATAATTTCAAACTTGAGCAAAACTAATCTATTTTTCAATGGTTGTTTATTTTTCATTAATTCTTTTTTTAATAACTCTTGATATTTTGCTGGTGTATAAATGTCAAATGGTAAACTTGATGACTATTGGACCTTTTGGGTCAATGAAGAAGGTTATTTCATCTTTGTTGTTTGTTAACCAAATAAGTCAAGGTTTATTTCTTTGAATGCCCAATGATGTATTTTGGGTTACAATTATAAGAACAAACATCATTGGTTACAACTACCATGTAAACATGCTTTCACATATAGATGGCCACATATAGATGAAAAACCAATCCCAAGAAATTATAATTATTGTCATATAACTATGTGCTAGCTTGTGGTCTTAGACTAGATTTGGGGTTTAAATCCCCACAACCGTCAACACAAGCCAAACCCAAAAAAACGAAAACACAAGTCCCAACTTGAATAAACTTAAACCCTTTGCATGTTTATCCCAAAAATATGGTTATTTCAAAATAAAACTCTTGCACTTGTAAAAATAATATTTCAATCAATGCAAGTAATGTTAAAACATTTTATCACAATTACAATTATTCATAATTAAACAAGTAAATGATACAATAGAACTTCATGAACTTTCAACCTTAAAACTCTCAAAACTACTTGACAAAACAGTCAATAGCAAAGGAAGGTTTCATATTACACAATATTAATAATAAACGATCATTAAAATGGGGATGTCTAATAACTAATACCCAACTTAACAAGAGAGTTTAATAAATAATGATCATTATTTGGCGAATTAAAACCAATTAAATTATCAATACTATAAATAATCTTCAAAATAATGATGATTTTGCACAATGATTTTAGCATTAATTTGCATTAATTATAAAACTAACCATCCATTTATGATGAATTCAAAGGTGATCTCCAAAATATGTTCATTATGAAAGGGTTAAAAAAATTTCAAATTAAACAATACCTTAATAACATTATGCAAAGCACATCTACCACACCCATTACATGCATTGACCCCGCTCTAAAGACAATAAGAAATGATAGAAGGTTTGAATGGGACTCCAACGATTAAAGCCCATATTAATCCCCTTTAAATAGGTATCAAAGGATTCATGCCCTTAAATAGTCAAAAAAGGGAATCCTCTTAAGGACACAACAAAAGCATTCATGTTGCCATGGGAGTCCTCCATGCCAATACACTAATGAGATTCGCATTGGCATGAATTCACATAAGGACACAATAAAGGTACTTGTGCTAGTGTGAATTCACATAAGGACACAATAAACGTGCTTGTGCTATTGTGAATTCACATAAGGACACATTAAAGGTACCCATGTTGGTGTGAGTCCTCCACTTTGAATCGCCAAACAAACTCATGATGGTGTGACTATCACTATCTTGCTAAGGACACACCAAGGGCAATCATCATAGCATGATTCCCCTTACCTTGGACATGCCAAAGGCATTCACAATGTGAATCCTCCACACCAAGGTGTTAAGGCATGCACCTTGACATGAATCCTCCCTATGGGTGCAACAAAGGCACTCATGTTGCATGAATCCCATTTAAAGACATAGTCAAAACATTCATACTAATTTGAATCCTCTTAAAAGGGGACTCACATTGACATGAGTGCCCACGAAAGACACAGCAAGCCAACATGATTAACCCTAGTATACAACAAGGCTACTCCAACCAACTTGAGTCTTCCCTTGAACAGTAACTTAGGGGAATGAATCCCAAAATGCGATAGCCGAGGCATTCACACTGACTTGAATCCACCTAAGAAGATGCCAAGAGCACTCATGCTGGCATGAGTTGTTCACATTGAGAAGCCAAGCGGATTCACATTAGCACGAGTTTCTCATTTCAAGACCCCAAAGGGATTCAAGCCAGCATGAGACTTCATGTCAAATCACCAAGACGACTCACTGGCTTACAGAGATTGCAAAAGCAACCCACCATGGCATGAGTCCATACCAGGGTTGTCCAATTCTTGGTTTTACAAAAACCTTCAATTTCAATTCACACAATTTTTTTGATTTGATGAAAACTATGGTTCTGATTCCAATTATTTTAAAAATTTGATGAAACCTCTCAAGACAATTTTGAGTAGGGTTCTTCAAATTCCTACACCTTTGGTTCCGGTTCTAGTTCCAACAAGAGCAAATCACAAGGTTAGATTCAAGAGGTTGAACTTAGAGTCTGGTTATCTGGACTTGGATTCAGAACTGGCCCATAACAAAACCAACCATCACTGATATACATCTGCATCTTCTAGCTTCTAGTGATAGCTCCAGGACATGCTCAACAGCATATTTTGCAAGTTCCACATTGTCATGAATCCCAGAGGCACACTCAGCAAGATTCCACATAAGAAAGCATCAGGTTTGCATGACATATTGAGGACGAAAGAATGTGCCTTGTGCAATTGACCTGCACAACCAAGGAAATTGACCATATGGCTATTGTGCACAGATGGTGGCATAATGTCATGCTTATACCAGATTGAGGAAAAGTAGAGCCAACCTTCCTTAACAAAGTGACCATGGCTGCATGTGTAGAGAACACCAGTAATTGTCACCTTGTCTGGTTTCTCTCCTTCACATTACATTGCTCAAAAGAGCTGCAGTGCCTCTTTGCAAAACCTGTTTTGAGAACAAGTTGTGATCATTGAATTCACAATATCACATTTGGTTGTCTCCTCTGGTCAAAAACTTGATGTGCATCTTCCACATGTAGCACCATGTTCACCGAAGTGCTGACCAGGTGAAGATCCAAATCAGGTCCCACTTTGAGAATCTAGCTATGAATTTGTTTGCCATGATCCAGAGCTACTGGACTGGCACATGCACAGAAAACTGATTTCAATATTCTTTAAGTCTGGCTTTTACATTTGCTTGAAAATTTTCCAACATTTCCTTACTGGAGCTTTGCTGAGAGTATCCTGTAACCATTGATGTTCAAGCAATCAAATTAACATCCACAAAGTTTGTCAAGTACCTGGGGTGCATCCTCTACACTGGCAAATTTACAATACATGCTGATAAGTGCATTTCCAACCGATCCACTTGACTCAAACCCAGCTCTGATGAGATAGATGATTATGGATCTTTCTTGCCCTTTTCCAAAGCTTTTGGACTGCCAATGTGATCGTGTTTGGTATAATCCCTTGCTGCATTCTTCCAACATTCTCGAAAGCCTTTTATTTTCCTCTCTCTCCTTGCTGAGCATATCTTGCAATTGAAGCCACCACATTTTTGTTCCATCATTTTCTCATATACTCTTCTTGCATCCTCCACATTCCCACACATCATATACATGTTCCCAATGGAGGTTCCAACGCAGGGATCCAATCTACCTCCAAGTTGGCCTCAATGATTTCTGCATTGATTTTCCTACCCTCCTCCCTGCTCCCCAGACTTTGCTCTCCTAAATGCATTGAAAATGCTCATGAATGTAACCCAACATGCCGGATCCGGCAACCCATACAGTGCCTTTGGAAGGTTTCCTGTGATTCCGGTTATATGTCAAGTCCATGGAGATTAGGCTCTCCATGGCTTAGGGTTAGGGTTACAACGTTTCGCTCACACAATCCTCTCTCTCTCTCTTCTGGCCGTGTATTCCCTCCCCTTTCTGAATTTCTCGAGACGCAGAGCTGCTGCCTGTTTCTGGTGGGTGGCTTGTCTCTTTGTTTGCAATCGCGCGAAGAAGAGACTGTTGAAATTCTTCGGAATTGACTTGGGAAATGGGTGTTCTTCTATGCCCCTCTCAAGCATTTGTTGTAGCTTCCCTTTCTCTGAAGTTTGCAAACGCATCAAGTGTAGACCCTTCTCCTCTTTCTGCGAAAGCATCTCCAACGTACAACAGGTCTTGTAACCTTGCCCGAGCTTCCCATGAGGATGCAGCAAGTCTGTCCACGCAGGGTATAAGCTTTAGGGTTAGTGGTAGTTGGAGGAGGAGACAAGCAAACGGCCCAGCAGGGAGAAGAAGAAGAATAGAGAGGGGCTTTTCAACGATGACCACATTTGCTGCAGCAATGCAAGCGGATGTTTTGGATTCTGCAGCTGAGGTTAAGCCGGGAGCGGCAGTGGGAATCATTATGGGGTCGGATTCGGATCTACCAGTCATGCAAAGTGCTGCAGAGATTCTTCAACTCTTCGGTATTGCGTATGAACTCACGGTTGTGTCGGCCCATCGAACACCGGAAAGAATGGTGAAGTATGCACAAACGGCTCACCAACGTGGACTGAGAGTCATCATCGCAGGTGCAGGCGGAGCTGCTCACCTTCCTGGAATGGTGGCATCCCTCACTCCACTTCCTGTGATCGGCGTCCCTGTCAAGGGTAGCGCCACTGATGGGCTCGATTCCCTGCTCTCCATCGTCCAGATGCCGAGAGGAATTCCGGTAGCGACTGTTGCCATTCAGAATGCCACCAATGCAGGACTGTTGGCAGTGCGGATACTTGGCCTCAGCAGCCCGGAATTGGTGGACAAGATGCTGGACTATCAGAAGGGTTTGAAGGAGATGGTGTTGGAGAAAGCGGAAAGGCTTGAGCAACTGGGATGGCAAGAATACCTCAAGCAGCAGCAATAAAGAGAAGAAGGATCTGCAAACCCTATCACACAAACCCAAATTCTTTAGGGTTTCCTGTTTGAAATCAATCCCATTTCTTCAAAGGGAGGAGCACATCACACTTTGCTTTTTGGCCTTGGGGATCTGCTCAACAATCTCACAACAGGTTTTCCAATTTTCCTTAACACATGTATTCTTTTTTTTTTGGTTGAGAGTTTCTTGGGCTGAACAAGCCAGCCAGCGGCTTTAGGGTTTAGAAGTGAGACTTTTTTTTTCCCCCTCCTTTATCTTGCCATAGAAACTGGGTGAGTAGAGCAACCATTTATTTGTCCTGGACTCCACCAACTTTGTGCTCTTATCTATGAAGCAGTGAGTCTCATCATAACAAACACACCAGAGATTATGTTCCTTGACAGCAGCAGCATGCAATCACCTTAAAATTGTGTTTTCCTGTGTCTTGTTTCAAATGGATATAATGCCTGCAAGGATTGTTTTGCCTGCCCTTATGTTTGTTCCAATGTGCAATGCTGGTTGTGATTGTTACCTTGGTTTCATGATGCCTGTGAAAAAGTGTTGAGCGAGAGCCCTGGATCTCCTTCCCTGAAGGTGAAAAAAATACTCATTGGACACATTGTGAGCTAACACAGTTCTATTCTTTTCCATGCCTACTCCACAGTAGTTACCTCCTTCCAATCAAGAACATGCTGTCAAAGCAAATTCCAGTGATGATGATTCATTGGAGCTGGCTTAGGTAGGACAACTATAGATAGGATAACTGTAGAGTGTCCCATGGTATTTCATCTTACCAATTTTCTGCCCAGAATCTGTCTAGCCCATTCTCAAGTAAAGAAGCATGGAAAGGTGTATTTTTGGATCTGAGTATTTTTAAAGTTTTTGTTCTTCAACATCACATTCACAAGCAGGTTTGAAAACCTTCTCCACCAATTTGCATCCCATTTCTTTTCAATTGAATTGAACTTGAAATTCAATTCACATTCAATTCAAGGTGCATGCAATCTCATTCAATATTTTCATTTGAATGGAACTTAATTTCAACAAAATCACTTTTTTATTCCTCAATTGATCAAATTGCTACTCATAGAGTACCGTTGAGTGGAGCCAAGTTGATGTGGACAAAAGGTTGTGGTACTAAGTATATTTTGTACACTAGGCATCGTGAATCATTGGGTTTCTGAATTTATTTGAAACATAGAGAGTCTTTGAAGTCCTTATGCACATCTACTACACCCACTTTCGGGAGCTCATGAAGTCAATGAAGAGTCATAGCAACTCATCACAACCATTCATGATGAAGGTGATTAGTGTTTGACACTTTTGTGAATGACTCCTATGAGGTTATGGCACATTCATTGTCTTGCTACCTTCATCATTGTGCTCTTGATGTGGAGTTTTATTTGCAATCTCATACATAATATTTTCAAGTGGCTTTCATAGATGTTATGCATATGCTAGTCATTATTGGTGTGCTTAGAGGATAGATAGGTTTAGGGTGCATGAGGTCCAACCACATACCTTTTAGGTAGGCCTCTCTTCATGCCCTAGGCTTAGATGCTTTGTGTCTACATGGACAAAGCTACAATGAGGCTTATTGTCACAAGCTTGTTGCAACTTAAATGGCAACACTAATTACTTTTTCACTTAGTAACTATGTCTCATGCATGCTAGCCGATGCCATGATTGAATTTTTTGATTGACTTTAGAAATGCAATAGAAACTCATGACAACAAGTGTTTGCATAGGGTTTTGTACACCCATCTACACCCACTACTAGGAGTTAATGAAGTTAGTGAGCAAGCTTGTGGCAACTCTTCCTTGTGTTATCCATGATAAAGGTGATGGTCTGACATTGTCACCAACTAGTGCAATCATATTCTTATGAGAATCATCAACCTACCTCTTCATTTAAAAAATTTAATGAAATCTTGTGTCCAGGAGATACAATGTACAAGGAGAAATGCACTCTCTTCCCACCCCTTCTCCCAAATTTTTGAATCCAAATAGAGCTTGTTGAATCAATCCAACTATTCTTGCCCTCAAGAAATTTAAAAATCATGATATCAATTGCAAGCAAGTCAAGGGCTTTCTTGTTGGGTGCATGATAGAGCTTGCAAAAATTGCTACTATAGTTAGCCACAATGTTAAGCTTCTCGTGAAGATTGGCTCATGTAGCCAAGATTGCTAGTAGCCAAGGGGCATTAAAAACAATAGTCAAACAAATAGAATTCCTAGAGTTGAAAATTGTCTACACATAAAAGTATATAATCTCTTTTCATAACACCCATTCATTGCTTGGCATGTTCCAAAGATATCATATTGTTCAGATTTTATTGGAGTGGAGGAGAGTAGTGGTTTGATTTAAGGTCTTGTGAATTTTCTTCCATAGTCATTGTCGCAACCCTAGCTTTGGGCTCGCGACCAAGGCTAAGGGGGTTGCAAGGTTGCGGGCCAAGAGAAAGCCCGGGAGTTAAGGCAAGAGGAAGCCCGGGAGTCACATCACATACTCCTAGGAGTGTTAGAAAGTGTGAGGGAGTATGAGGGAGTGAACCCTCACACTCCCAAGGCAACTCCCACTTTGGGAAGTGGAGTCCTGGTGGACTCCCGAAGCTTCAGAGAGCGATTGCAGGGGTCAAACCTCAATGGATTGTGACGTTATTTATATCATGGGAAAGCTCTTGAAGCGTAGATATCTAAAATGGCTCGCATTGCCCATTTGGACATTTGAAACACAAGTTATGGCCAAAAGAAGGGTCGGGAGTCGAATTCCCAGGAGTTTGCCAGTTTTGACTCCTGACCACTAAAAGTCGGGAATCGACCCAAAATACTTGGTTGTAGAAAACGTGCGACATATCGTTGAAAAGGTCTCGACGAGACCTACAACTTTGCTTCAGACAGCGAGTCGATCGGAGGTCTGTTCCGAAAGTTATGAAGCTTCAAAGTCGCGGGAGTCCCGAAAATGCGCGATTTCGGGACTCTCATGCGGGAGTCCCGGGAGTCCCGGGACAAAATGGCCATTTGGATGCCACCCTCGCGACGAGTCACAGAGTGTACTATAAGGGGGAAGGTGGTGGCTTCCCCCAAGTCCGGGCCATGGTGAGTCTTGTGTGTCCGTGTTGCCCGTGGCTCGTCCTAGCACCAAGTGTGCTCTAACTTTGCACTGACCACTTTGTGTGGGTTGTGTGCAGGCCCGTGTGAGTGACTAAAGCTTGTCAACTCTTCCTAGTCCCAT
>Ga0116227_10000327_pt1 | contig 89533 bp, 56 predicted proteins | sample S1TSphgellanicum_FD_89693 | JGI IMG/M metagenome (GOLD analysis project Ga0116227, IMG submission 89693) | Host-associated microbial communities from peat moss isolated from Minnesota, USA - S1T2_Fb - Sphagnum magellanicum MG | ecosystem: Host-associated > Plants > Peat moss > Unclassified... | reverse complement strand
AAATTTTTTGAGCAAAAAAAAACAAAAACACCTCCCCCCCAAAAAAAAAAAAAAAAAAAAAAAAAAACACACACACACACACACACACACACCCACACCAGAGAGCCTAGGGGGTACATACTACCAAGTGAAAAAAAGCTTAGTAAATAAATGATTTCCTTCACTCACTCATTCGCTCACGCTAGTCAATTCCTAGGCACTATTGGAATTCCGATGTACGTTAGGAGCACGGCGACGTGAGGAAGAGGAGGAGGATGTGAAGATTTGTGAGGAATTGGGAAATCCTTAGATTTGTGAGGAATTGGGAATTTTTTAGATTTGAGCTCCTGTTCTCGTCTTCGTCATTTTCCTTCCTTTCTCCCTTTTTGTCGTTGTTGCGTTTTGCGTGAGCGAGCTTTGTTGCGTTGCTGAGATGCAGCGTCGTTTGTTCCCAAGGGAAGAAGACGAAGACGACGGAGAAGACGAAGGGAAACTACCAAGGAAACCTACTACTACTACTACTACTACAGCAGGATTGTTTTTGGGTTTTGAGGTTCTGTGTCGAAGCGGAAGTCGAAGTAGAAGAAGAAGAAGGAGAGGGGGCCCCCGGGCGTGGGGAGAAGGGGATCTGTGAACTCTCTCTCTCCTCTCTCTCTCTTTGATGGAGAATCATCAGCATCGTAGACTCTTGAACAACTCCGTCAAGATATCGGATGTGAAGCAGCAGCAGCAGCAGTCCGGCTGGGGATCAGCCACTGCCAATTCACTTTCCAACAAGCTCTTGAACAGGAGTAGTAGTAGTGGTGGTATTGGTGGTGGTGGTAATGAGAATCGTTGCAGTTTCGGAGCTTCTCTGGCTGCAGCTGCTGTTGGGGTTCACAATCCTGCACCTCTTGTTTCCAGGTGCTCAGTAGAGTGTGAAGAGGTGGAGGAAGAAGAGGAGGAGGAGGAGGAGGAGGAGCAGGAGCAGGAGGAGAAGGAGAAGAAGGCGCGAGAGGTGGTGGTGGAGGAGCAGGGGAGTTCAGGGCTCAGGTCGGCATGGATTCAAAGAATCATACCACGGGTTGTTGGAGAAGAGAAAGAGAAAGAGAGAGGGTTGCGGGAGAGTGCGGAGCAGGATTCCTTAGTGGGGTTTTGGAAGAAGAAAAGAGCATCTTGTGTTGTTGCAGATGTCGGCTCAGTTAGAGTAGTAGCGCAGAGGGCGAGGGAGCCTGATAGCAGTAATGAAAGAGTTCTTGATAAGCAGAAGGAGGTGCAAGGAGGTAGTGGTGATGGTGGTGATGGAGTTTGCTCCTCCTCCCATCTATTAGGGTCCAGAGATGAGTTGCAACGGCTTGGTTATCAGTCTTCGGAAGATAGTGCAGCTGCTGCAGCTGCTGCTGGCGGTAACAGATTGTTGTTGCAACCTGAGGTCGTTTCTTCTGCTGCACATGTGAGGAGCAATGCAGGTGGTGGAGGTGTAGTTGTAGCTGCAGGGTTAGGTCTTCAGTTTGATGGTGGTGGTGGAGGTGCTGCCAGGAACTTCTGGGTTGCAAACAACAACAGGAGCAGCAGCAGCAACAGCAGCAAAGAGAGAGACATGAGAAACTCCTGCAGATTTTCGACTTTGCCACCACTATCACCGTTTGTACCCTTCAAGCATTCTAAGGAATTGCACCAAAGCAAGTCAATGGATTACCAAGGAAACAACAGCAGCAGCTCTGGGAAATTGGAGGAAGTTGCAGTGGCTCCTCTCTTGACACCATCGGTACTGCTTCCTAGCTATGGGGTTGAACAGATCCTTGCACAGCAAGGTAAAATGGCAGAAACTGTGACATGGAGAATGGATAATGTACCTTCTTTGACTCCTCTATATGTACCTTCGAAGTCATCATCGCTCAATTCTATCGACATTTCCAGGTTGAGGGAGAAGGGGTTGTTGGGTCTAGGAGAAATGCTCAGCAGACCTACAGATCTGACACAGGTTTTTTCCCCTTTCAAATCACCTCAAGATGCTAATGATGAGTCACCATGCTCCTCAAAGACTGCAAGCCTCCCTCTTGAGCTTGTATTGACTATGGATCCCCCTAACTCAAATTATTCTCTTAAACACGAGGAGGATACTGGACCCAAGTCCAGGGTACAGCCTGAAATTGACTTTGAAAAATGTCAACAGCAGGCTGGATCTTCAGCCAATCTCTGCATTGCAATGCCCTCTCCAAGCTCTCTCTGGCCTGGATATGAAAATGAGTCAGGCAATCAAGAACCCTCTCGCCATTCAAGAGGGGATGTCGAGATTTTGAGACGAGGATCATCATCAGGTCAATGCCTTGTTGACCATGAATCCCAGGTAATATTTGTTGTTTTGCTAGGTTCCTCAGAAGGTAGTAGAATGTCTTGCAGTTACACTTCCTTTCTTTTACAGGGTTTATCATTTTCCAGCAAGTGCAAAATTGTAGAAGGAGCACTAGTTTGTTGCAATGTGAAGTGCAGAAGTTTTATTGGATGGGTGCTGAGCTTGCCCTCTTATTCACCCCATTCTCTCACATTGAGATGCACATTGACCTTGTTAACTCCATGTTGTGCTGCCTTCTATCCCATTCCTTTCCTGCATTTTTACTCAGCTGGTCTCTAGAGGACATGGAAGCCAAAGTCCTGTTTGTAGGTGAATCTACCACCCTGATCCATGAATATGATCTCACAGGGTTAGGGATTTCCAGGGGGAAGTAAAGTGAATGTGGGTTGAGGAAGAGATTCTGATTCTGCCATTCTATATGTATTTGGATTCTGCTCTTTCTGGGATGCAGAAAGTGGTTCAAGCAAGGAAATGTACAGTATTGGGTTCAACTAAGTGTGTCCATTGCAAAGGAATTGAAATGGAAGCAAAAAGAATTATGATTTTGTACAGCATAGGAGGACCTATCTGCAAGTATACATCAATTGTTGGGCGAAGAAACACTGAAGCAGTCATGTGCCCAGAATCCATCCAACTTTTGGTGGTCTAGAACTGCTAACATAGCTGTCCTTGAGTTTGGTCTGACTGAAAAATGCTTACTTGATTTGGCTGTGGAGGAAATTCAGCATTTGAAGGTCCAGAAGGTAGCAGTGGAGGATCCAGGTGCACTTGGGCTCTTGAGTGACCCTCCTGTGTCCCGTGTTGGTGGTACCCCAGGCTGCCAATCTCCACTCTTTCAGTCAGCATCTTCCTGCACCCCTTTGAATGCTGTTGGTGAGAGAAATACGGCTGTGCAAGGAGGGTGCCACAACTCTGCTATGCAAGCTTTACAGCAAGATAGTACAGAGAGAAGAAGAGGTTTAAGTAGGATGAAAGAATCACATGGTCAAGAACTTGGACCTGAGGATAGAGATAGAGGAAGAGAACACACGAGAGATGATGAAAGAAAGAGGGAAGGAAGAGAAAGACAAAGTGCCTCAGAGCAATTGGAAGGAGTTTCCAGAAAGGATATAGACACAGAGCAAGTGAGTTCAGGCAGTGGAGCAATGGAAGGTTGGTGTGGCTCAAGCCATGGGGTTCATGCACTGGGACAGGGTTCAAGGCAGGGTGGGGATGTGTGGCAAAGACGTAACAATCATAATTTGCTGATAGATGCTCTAGGAGACAGATCTGGTGGGACCTCTTCCTGGAAGTCGATACGTGATCCATTGATGGATTCTCCATCACATGTTTCAGAGGAGGTTAACCCCACCTGCACACAGGCCGGCAATGTTTCTAGTGCTGAGGAGTTGCCGAAGGCCCGAAAGGTCCAGACATGGCTTCAACGCTGGATGCGTCCATTAACTCCTGGGTCTAATAACTCCAAGTGCCCGCAGCCATTGTCTATATCAATGGTCTCTTCAGGCTCTGGACTAGGTACAGCCAACCAAGTTGTGTCTGATGCATATACTTCCACAGGCACTGAGAGCGAGGAGGTAGTGTGGTGCAGCAGGAGGGTACAAATAACAGTGTCTGATGAAACAGGGCTAGAGTTGGAAAGGCAGAGAAGTCATTCAGTCATGGATGTAAATCAGTTTGCTAGAACACAGAGGGGAAATGTTTTTGTAGGAGAAGACGAGGGTTCAAGGTTGAAAAAGTCATCCTTTCTTGGATATAGTAACCATCCAAGCGCTGCAGCAATGGCACTTGTGGGTGCAGCAAGCAGGAGATCCATGCCAATACCTCCTCAGAGACCTGTAAAAAGAGTGGCACTCACGATAGGTACGGCAAATTCTCCTCCAGGTGCAGGGCCCCCAGGAAGTTCCCCTGGTTTGGGAGGCATACATCCTTGAAGAGGAAGTAGGACAAGCATGAGATTTAGTATAGACAGAAGTTGGCCCTGTGCACTCAACTGGGCAGCTTGACTTATGAGATTGCCATACATTTCCAAGGACACTGCTCTTCATTCCCACTCTTCTTTCTTAGTGTTTGGGAACTCCACAGCAATGCCTCAAGTAGTTTGAGAAGGTCTGCCGAGAGAGATTGTGGTGGGCAGTAGAATGCCTGGAGGACTTCTGAGCTGAGTGGAATTATTCGTTATGGATTGACTTCCAGCTCAGTCTGAAAGCTTGTCTGGCAAGCAAGAAGGTGCAACCAACAAAGCACTGAGGGAAGGGAATCCCAACGAGGGTGAGGGAGTAGTTGCAGAAAGGGAGACCAACACCCAAGTCTCTGATTGCAGGTGATTTGCTGCACTTTCTATGGTATGAGAGATGTGCCTTCATGTACAATAGTTAGGAATTTAGTGTGTTAGGCATTAGTGTGCACAGTTACTGTTAGTAGTCATTTGGTGCAGGAGGAGGAGGAGGCTAATTTCTTTCATGTTTTTGTATTGACTGCCACATTCTGTAGCACTTGAATCCCATCAAGGTGTATTCAGCAGGCTTGGGAATCCTCGTAAGTTGAATTTCAAGCCAGGATTATATTTGTTCTTTGATAGGGTAATGCAGATCTTCATCCCTTGTCACCTGGCTCCTGGCATGGGCATGACTCCTACCATCTTTTTTCAAATGGGTCATATTGCCCAAGTTGCCATTGTACTTTTTGTTTGATTGCTGAAATCTAGGGCCTGGATACCCTCAGGCTCCCTCTGACTCATTTCCATTCTTTTCCCAAGTTGGTCAGGTGCCCTGGTTGGCTGTGTTTACAGTATGCAGCTCATGTCATGCTAGTTCCTTATCCTCCTTTGCTATTGCTCAATTCTTTTATTGTGCTGACAACGCTGTCTTCAAACTGTCAAATGCCATAAAAGCTGATCTGGTGTGCCAAAAAATATTTTTCAGTCTGTAGATTTTGGTTGTGGTATTCTTTACATAAGTATAGTATTGTCCATCTCTAGAACATGAGACCTGGGGAATCATTGTTTGTACCAGCAGCCGATTGAGGTGTTGTGTGATATTCACAAGAGAGAACCATGAGGCAAGATGCTTCTTGTGCTGCTCAATTTCTAGATTTGTACATCGATCTAAGATCATTCATGAGTCATGAAATGAATTGTTTAGTGGCGGATGTATGAGTTTAGTGGAGAATTTTTGTATCGGTTTAAGTCCTGGCAGCATGGCATTATACCTGCTTCCTGGCCTTTACCTGGGTGGAAAATGCAAGGCACTCCACCCTCCCGCCAGCCATACGTGACCACCAATGTGCAGCCAGTCCTTGAAATGGAATGCCTGTCACAGAGTGTTTTTTATGACTACCTAAAGATTTTAGACATTTATTTCCAAGTAGGATGTGCAGTAGAAACATCCAACAAGTTCTCATATACCCTTGACCTATCTCATTCTCATATTCATACTGAGCTCCATCCACCACAGACTTGCTGCAATATAGGTATGGGGCTTAGCACTGACCTAGACTGGTCTGGTATGTGTGGGTGAAACTAAAGACATATTTTCCTCAATACACCTGGGCTCCAAGCTGCTTCGCACTACCAATCACTATGATTAAATTATTTTGTGTGGACATAATAATTTTATTGTAATCAATTATTAGGGAGTGATGTCTCTGATAGAGTGGTCTCATTTTCCAATTGCTTGGTTACCAGCAGCACCTTCAGTATCTTTTGCCTCTACCTCCTCTCCCATGGTTAAATCAAGCTCTATGACCTCATCAGTATTGTCATCTGGATGAATAGGAGATGCTGCTGTGTCATGTGCAACTGTAGAATCCTCTACAGCTGCACCATCTACAATGAGATACCAAATATTACAAAATGTCCAATACATGTGTTGAGGAGTTGCTCATGTGGGACCATGGAAGAAGGGGCAACCCAATCAAGGCAAGTCTTTGCTTAGTTCTGTGGTCCTAAGACTTCCATAAATTCTCAAAGAGTCTTACCTTCTTTGCATAAGCCCCATCACACATCTGTGCATATTCAAGCTCTAAGACAACACCATCCACAATTTGAGGCTCATGTCCTCCCACTGGTGAACTGCAATCAACTTCCATGCAAGATTTGGGATTTCTGATTCACATTCCATACCATCAAGCTTTAAATGAACTCTTGACTTGGAAAGTTCAAAAACATTTGCTCCCTCCAAAGCCTGGGACCCTTCAGCCCCCTCCACCTTCAGCTACACTGCTGCTTCCACTGCACAACTATTGATGACCCCACAACTCACAACAGTATACTGCACTTCATGTTTACATGTTGCAGCCAGTGCACCTAATGCAGTGGTTTCAATTGCCACAAAAGTCTCCTGGATGCTTGCACTTCCTTTCTCTAGTTCTTTCTGTTTTTCCTTTTACATCCCTGGCAGAAATAGTAGTATCCTCAAGATTTTGTTCTCTTCCCACAACAAGCAAAGACTGTTTTGGTATGTTAGTGCCTCCCTCACTCTCAGATGCAAGATGTATTACCTCATGACCATAGGTACCAAAACCCATTGTCATTTCCATTGTGGGCTCACCCTCAGATGAAAGGTGTGTTACCTCATGACCACAGGTAGTAGCAGAATCCCCTGTCATTTCTGTTGCAGGGAAGCCTTATGGATCTCCACGTGCACAGACCACTACTTTCTCAGCAGTTTGCAAACCATCTGCCTTGTCCACATTCTGGTGGGTCCTTGAATCTGCAGAGTCACCTTCGATTCTCTGTCTCTTCTGAAGTTCAGAACTAATAACATCTTCTGCAGATTTACACTTGTCTACTACAATAGAGGTAATGGTTTCAAACACCAAAGAAAATCTTGGGACTGGAAGAGAAGTAACAGAATATAGCTTCCCTTCCTCAATCACCTTCTATTCCTCAGCCTTTGTAGGGTGCCACATGTCCAATTCACCCGGTAACCATGCCTTCTTTGGTCAACACCTCTGGTAGATGCATCCAGTAGCCTGCCACCATTTTGTGTACTAGTTTCCATGTTCATACCATCTTGATCAATCAACTACACAGCAACTACATCCTGAAGTTCCCCTTCATATCCCTTCTCCTCCTCTACAACCTTTGAACTGTTCTCCATTTCTGTGTAAATTGGACCTAGTAACCGAGCAATCTCTGGACATGTTTAATGGATGTGTCCAGTTTGATAACCTTCATGCTTACCATTTTCCTGGCTGTTCCTATCTTGATTATGTAGCTTGACAGCCACTATTTCCACAAGTTCCCCTTCATCTCTTTCCTACTCAACAACCTTGAAACTGTGTTGCATTTGCACTTCACCTAGATCAGGTAATGTCATTTTCATTTTGTCAAGTCTTTTGGTAGATGGGTCCAATGTTTGGACACCATCACATGTATCATCTTTTGGTGGTGTTGTTTCTTTTATTCTTCATCTTGTGATTCCTGCATTGCTATTCGTGGTATTGAGTTCTCCTTTTGGGGTGGGAGGATTCTACCTTCCTGGTAGCTACATGTGTCCCAAGGAAAGATTGGAAGTGAAAGTGAACTCCATAACATTGGTGTACACAGAGCTGCCCTACAGTTACTACAGCCTTTCCTTCTGCAAGCTTGAAGGCAGCATCAAGAAAGTGGCAGAGAATATCAGGGAGCTTGTGATGGGAGATCAGATTGAGAATTCGCCTTATCACTTTTCCATGAAGATGGAGGAACTGGGTGTCAAGGTGTGCAGCATGTCAGCACTCACAGAGAATGATGTGCAGCATTTGAAATAGAGGATAAATGATGACCACCACATCAATATGATTTTTGACAATCTGCTTGTCACCACTGTGAGTGAAGAAGGGAGCAAGAATAGGAAAACTGGATTTGTGATTGAAGGTGAGGAAAGAACCAGCATTATATCTTCAACCATCTCAGCTTCAAGGTCTTGGTCCATCCTTGGATCTGGGGCATCTGATATGAAAACATGTGAAAGAGATGCCTTTGTTACATTAGCTAGCAATGACAACTTGACTGGAACTTTCATGGCTGTGGGATTCAAAGTTGATCCATGTAGTTCAGTTGCACATGAGGGAGCTCAGAAGGCTGCACCACATGAGCAAATCAAAGTTAATTGCAACATGCCACTCTAGGAAATCATGGTGGGGGTGCAAATTGTGTACACCTATGATGTGAAATTTGAGAAGAGTTCCATTTGGTGGCCAAGTTGGTGGGATGTTTATTTCACGGCTCAATATGGAAGGAGCAAGTTGAGAATTTTCAAAAACTCTATGAAACATATTCAAAGGCTCAACATCTTGTAAATTTTATTAACTTCAAGATATGCCCACAAAAAGTTTCAAAAAGCTTAAAAGGCCCAAAAAACCCCTGGGTTTTAGAGACACACAGTGATACCCAGCAGCATGGAGGTAGAGTTTTTTGTAAGAATGACACACCTGACAATGCACCCACTCATGATATTGTACACCATGCCATCACACAAGCAAATGCATGAGGAGATTCCACTTGCAACACCCAAACATATTCAAATCCAAGGACTTTTGAACCTTTCTAAAGCATGGCAGTGTTGTGAGTGCCCATAACAGGAGATGGGACTACTACATGCCCATAATGAGGATGAGTTGCCACATAATAACAAGTTTCATTGTAGAGAAAAATGAGCACACCTCAATTACCATTTTAAAAATTCCAAAGAAGAAAGACTGGTTGGATCACTCTACGCAACCATCACCATCTTTTGCTTGGTGGTAGTCGTGGCACTCTTGCACAAACAACAAGAGTTCAATATTTTCAAAACCTTTCAACCTCTTATTGCATGTCCATGGGATTGCAGAGAAAAATTCCACGAAGTAACACTTTGAAAATAACCATTTGATCAGTGCCAGCCCAACCAAAACAAAATTGAATGTGGTCTTAACCTAGTGACCAGTTTACAGACACCAGCAGCATTGATGGGCATTGACTATGTTCCATTACTCCTCATTGAATACATTGATTCCTGACAGTGTGTTTTAGAGAGGGATTTAATCTACTCAATTTTGGGGAAACAAAACAACAAAACTTTGCATGCTCAATCCTCTTTCATTCCCAGAAGCAATGGGGAGGCTCATATAGCAAAAATCCATTGAAGAATTTTTTACATTGTAGCACACTTTTTTAATATCTTTTTAGGCACAAAAGAAGTTCACTTGACACCACCTTGCTTAAAAGCTTATTCCTATTTGCAGATATCCACGAGTGGCTATCTCCACACATCCAACATGAGATCCTACAAGAATCAGCTGAAATGTTTTCACTGCCTCCATATTCTGAGTGCAGACAAGCACATTAAGGAGACTCACCTCTGCCACTCTGCACAATTTTTTACATACATTTTTATTAGAAAGTTCATTGACAGAAGATCTACACATATTTTTGCACAGGAACAGACATTCCAGAACAGTGGACTTCATCTGCTTCATGTATGAAGCAATTTCTTTCAAGAGCTTGGATTGCAATACACCTCCTAAATCACACTTGAATTTGACACCGGCACACAAGAATAATGACACCATATGAACACAATGGTGACGTTGATGGAAATCTTTTAGAACTTCTTCCTGCCACAACTCTATCATCATAACACCTCTGTTTGGTTGCATGCCACAACTCTATCATCATAACACCTTTGTTTGGTTGCATGCCACAACTCTATCATCATAACACCTTTGTTTGGTTGCATCCCACAACACCTGGTTCCATAAACATCCCTGGATTTATCTGAAGTCTAAATTTCAGTGAAAACCCATTTCTGTTTTCCTATTTCCTCATAGACAAAAGCATTCAAACAAAAATGAAGGGCATGGAAATGGATTCAATATAGCAACTGGTTTGCACCACACCTGTGGATGACATTAGCATTATTCACTCTAAAATGCTTTTTCTCCAAGGCTTGGCAGCCTTTTTATATTCATAAGTACGATTTTTTGTAACTTCGTCTGTCTAGTACAAAAGTTGCTAGACTCTCATGGGCTTTTCAGATTGAAGGCTAGAGCAAGACTCATACCGAGATCTAAACAAGCAAGAGATTTAGTTATTTATTTTAAATGACAAATTATAATCTGGAACGACTTTGAAATTGTTGCAGTGACAATCACCAAAATACCCATCCTACTTAAACCCGTTCTGATGAAACATTACAAACATGATTTTTTTTTTCCCCAACTTCATGCTACACAAAATTTGGTGAAATTTTCAATAAGAATAGCAAACTTACTCAAATTTCCCACTTTTTTTTTATTGGCCCTGTCCCTCTGGGGGCAGGGACTATCACGTTGGATCCAACTTTTGGAAGTTTTACCTTATTAGAACCTGTTTCACATTAGGTGAACCAGTTTCTTTGGTGAAAATGTTTAGACTGTTTAGATTAGAATGGATTGTTTTGGTGTTCAGAGTGTGGACACAGTAGGTAGATGTACAACATCTTATCTATTGGCAGGGCCAGCATGTTTGTAATGCCTTGTTAATGAAGCAAGAAAATTTGTCAAAAAGAATCACTAGTACAACATTGATCCAAACCCAAGCAATTGGTGTGGATGGGGAGCCTTGCCACTGATTCTAGATGATCATACCCCATAGGAGAAAGTTAGAAAGTATGAGGAGAAAGCAACAGAAGTATTTGTTTTAGATGTAGTTATAACCCCTGAGAGCTCTCCAATGATGAACCCAACCTCACTGTATGATTTTTTTTTGACAAATTTTCACCAAATTTCAACTTGAAAAATATGATTTCAAGTTATACAAAGGATTGTTCATGACCAGATTTGACAACATAAAAAATTAGCCAAAAAACATTGGTGCTAATGCTATAAACTAGTCATTCATGAGATATAAATGATGTCTTTTTGTTTTTGCCTCCATAGGAGAAGTGACTATTGCATCCAATAATGGTGTTGGGTAAAAAATCTTCCAAATCCTCCTTCCGCACAAAACCACACAAGGTCCACATTGACCCCATGAAAATAGGGTCTTTATCCCAATCCTTTCTTAGAAATCTCCTAGATGATTGGGTGGATTACACTTAATCACTCACTAACATGAAGTATTTAATCCCACTAGTTTCACCCCTTTGTTAAAGGATGGTAAATCTACCATTAATAATTACTAGTTACTAAGATGCCTATGGCACTAAATGGTTTAGAGATTTTTTCCTTTTAACACAGGTCATTAGGCCAATTCTTCACCACAAGAATAATTTGATCCATTTTCTCTACCTATAAATGAAAATGATTTAAAGTTGTCAACACCCCAACAAGATTAAACATTCAGTCAATTTCTATTTATGAACCCAAGATTCCAAGAACTTGTTTTGAAAAGAAACCTACATTTGAATTGGCCTTCATGGATGCACCACCAAGTTAATGGATCTACACATGTATATTAAGGAATAGAGAATCTCCTAAAAAGAGATAATTCTTTAGTGATTAATGATGAAAAAGATTCCTCAATTGAAGCCCCAACACCAAACATATTTTTTTCAAGATTTAGTTTCACAACATCAATTGGTGCTATAGTAGATGCATTGATAATAGGGTTCAATCAATCATAACACACCATCACAAGAGGAATGACTATCTTGATATCATATTTAAATGGGAAGAAAAATTGCGTTCCCACATCCCACTAAGTTTTCCACAACATGCAAAGTCTTGCCATCATGTTGTGAACCAAGTGTGCATCAAAAGACCTCAAAAACTCCAAAAAATGTTTGATCAAGTTCATAACTTCAAGTTGCATATTTATATGCAAAAGGAGGATTTCAACCTCAAAAGGATTGGAAATTTTAGGCCCATTAAAGAGGTACAATAATTTCGGTTCTATGTTCATAATACATGTAATAGATGTTCTCAAAACATCTGACAACAACTAGTGGCCCTTGATTCATCACATAGATCAATACAATAGGATTCAAGGTAAATGTGAATGTTACAACAATAACCCACATGCAAGCTTTAGGCATTCTTTGTCGTAAAACCACTAATTTTTACCTACCATAACAAAGACTTATGGCATTTTAAAACTCAAGAGTTTTTTCAAATTCAAATGGAATGACCTTGCTAATGAATCTAGTAATCATGGGAATTTTTAATTTTCAATGTTGCGTCTCATTTTCAAAACAAGAACACTCCAACTTTTGTGTCCTTTTCCCAAATTTTTTGGTCCAAATAATGGTTTTTCTAAACTAGCTTGAGCTTTTTACACACTTTTTAGCCTAGTAGAAACTTTGTCATTGTTTGTAAAATACTAATAAGCCTTAGACATCACATGCCCAAAACATGTACCTTAATAAACCTTGAAAATTTTCAAATGTTCACAACTAATGATGGAATGTAGAGTTGTTGCCATCATTGTCAAATTAATGCCCTTATTTTTTAGAAATGGAATTACCCAGTGTAGTAAATCAAACCTATCCAATAAAAACCGAAATTGCATAACCATTGGATTGTTCAATTGTCATGTTCATTTAAAAAAACCCCATAACAATATGTATGGGCACTCAAGTTTCATTCAAAATATTAATAATCAAAGCAAAAGTATTCACACTACCATGACACATTTAAAAAGAAATATTAGCAAAGACAATTGTTACGAATGCAAGATTTGGCAAAACATGATAGTTTATTATCTTCTTGACCATGTCAAACAACACTTCTTTCACAAGAGAAAACCAAGAAGAAAATTGAATACAAAGGTGTCCTTTGAAATCAAATGTTGTCACAAGTGGACAAAGGCTTGTAATCCTTGCAAATATACAACACCAAATCCTCCAAAAATTGTTGTTGAACATCATCATTTTTTTATAAGGGTTTGTGGCACCAAAAATGCAATGATTATATAGTTAAATGGACATGTTCTTTTCTTCCTTAGTTGCTAAGTATGAAGTAATAGATTTTTCCACCTTCTCCGTGAATTATTATTTCCCTTGAACAAACAACTTCAAATGTGTAATTTGCATATGAATATTCATAGGAGTTATACCATAAACTTTGTTGTATTTAATTAAGCATTTGTGAAGAATAAATCTTTACATCAAAACATCACCAAATGCTTGCTTAGATTTACTATTATGCAACAATTATAATTTCATCAAATCCGTAAACAACCCATCATTGACAGCAAAAAATGTTAAACAAACAAACATATGATTCTAAAGTATCCAAGTTGCAACTTTGGCTTCTATAGCCCTACTTGTGCTCATCCTCTTCAACCATTGAACATAAAAAACCTAAACACAAACAACAAAGACACAAGACACTAAAACATTGAAACATTCAAAGAACTTTTCAAGATTTCAAAAATAAAAAACACAAAATGGTATAAGAGCTTACCTCTTATTAATTCTTTGAACAACAATGTTGTAGAACCTAGTAGATTCATTGAGCAACCAAACTAAATCAATGCCTCCCAATGTTGATGCTTCCCAATTCATCCATCAATAGGACAAAGTTGATGCCTTTTAATTCACCAAACAAAAAACTGTAATCAATGTTTTTTTATTCACCAAGCAAAGAACTTAAAACAAATTTTCCAAACAATAAAACAAAAAACCAAAGCCCTTCCCTCCCAATTCATCGAGCACCAATAACAAAGACAACAAAGTTAGAAATTGGATGCAAAACACAACATGGAGAAAAACACCAAATTGATTTTAAACTTCGAACCACAAAATTACCTAAGTAGAAGCACAAAACATTGGGAAGGAATTGTTTGGTTCTTACAAATCTCATAAAAAAATGAAGCATTAAAATACGAAATGAAATGTTCAATTCTTGCAAAGCTCACAATAAAATGAAACATCAAAATTGGTTTGGTTCTTGTGAAGTTCACAACATAATAAAACATTAAAATAGGAAATGAAGTGCTTAGTTCTTATGAAATTCAAAACAAAACAAAAAGGGGGACTCCACAAGCTCAAAAGAAAAAACAATATGCAACACCCCACCAAATGTTAAGAGAATCTGGAATCAAATCTTACAAAAACAATTGACTTACCAAAAAAAAAACCTTCAACATCAATGAAAAAAATATAAAAGTGCAAAGCAAACTACAAAATGTCAAAAGGAGATTGCAATGGGTTCTTCCTTTATCTTAAACCCTAAAAACCTAAACTTTAAATAAAATACACTAATGTGGCATGTGCCATTGGCCCAAGTGTCACCACGTCCTCAATTGATTTTCCTTCCAAAACCTGGTTTTTTGGAATTTATTTGAAATTTCAGTAGCAGAAATCACTTTGAAATCAATATCTCCCACAATTTACATCCAAATCTTACCAAATAATTTCCATTAAATCTTGTTCATCTAGATTTTTCCAATAATGCACATTCTAATTCCTCCCAAATTTTCAGCTACAATTTAATTTAATTTTCAGTGAGGAAATTATACAATATTCAAGAATTTTTGCTATGTAAATCCAAATGCCATGACACCAATCCCATGTACCCCCCCCCTCCTTGATAGCTTTCCAAAGAGACTAAGAAGGCAATTTAAAGCATCATGGTTTCATGGATCTTATCAGTACAAAACAAAACAAACAAACAACATTCCTTCATAGATAAATATCCAACATTTTGGAATCCTTAATGAGTCGGATATCAATTTGTTTATAACATAATGGCCAAATATGGTTACATATAAACATTCTACTCACAAAGGTATCTAGGTAGTGGTTATGTATAGAACCAAGTATCAAGAAGTTCAAAAAATCCAAACACGAATGAATCCATATTTGGCAATTATCAAAATGCATAACTTAGTTTTTCTATATAACGAACCAACATTAATTTTAATCATTGGTTCCTTAATTCTAAGGTGACCCTTTGGTTTTGATTCTTGACATTTTTCAAGGGATCAATTTTAGTTTTTTAATTAGCAAGTGGTTTTGGTTGTGATTTTTTAAAATAAAAGTTATTAAACCAATTTTGGTTTATAGTTCCATATTTCCTGGTTCTATATAACCCCCAATTATAGGTAACTTTTGGTTCCAATTCTAGCATCCAAAAATTAACTTCTTGAAAGAGCAAAAAAGAAAAGAAAAAAAATCCTTTTTTTTTTAAAGGAGTGTCACCATAAAAGAAGGGGAGTTACTTTCTACATGTGTAAACCCTTAATGTTGGACAAATAGATTTAATGTGTATTGATGAAGTCTTATTGAAATAGAAATATTTGCTTCAAGTATTATTTCTTCATCAAATTCCTTACAGATACTTAAATTTTATTGTTTTATTTTTATGGACCACAAGGGATCAATTTCTCTCTTAATTTCCTTTTGAGGAGTCAACTAGTTGCTTAATGGGAGTGGTAGCTCATACCCCAACAATAGGCATCCCACAAATACTAACTTGATTACATCACATGGTTCCTCTCAGAGACTAAACAAAGATTCAGGACTGGATTATTAAATGTAATCTATTCCACTTTCCAGTATCCCCTTGTTCCCAAAATCCCCGAAGCTCCCACAATCCAACAAGTACTCTCTTTTCAAAATGAACACATTGCACACTCATTTTAAGATCCCCAAGCCATCAAACATGGAACTGCCACAACAACCACTCTAGAAATCTTTGACACATTCATCATCTCCCTTGTGTTGGTCACTCTAGACCTCATCCTAACATTCTTGGCATGACGGAAGTTCAAGCGTTAGGATTTTTTTGAGAAACAACAGTCTCGATCAACTTCTACCCCTAACTAATTATAATCCAAAATCCAAATCCACTACACACTTGTTAATTATCATGAAAATCTAGAAACTTAGCTTCATTTCTTCACCAAAAAAATCTATTTCCTTCTCTTTAACTAGCATCATATATATTCCTCCTCTCCTCATCCCTTCATTCCCTTGAAATCTCCTCACCAATCCCCTTGTAGAGTTGTGATTCACATAATTCATAAAGAATTTCCATTGAATAGTTGAGATCGCACTCCATCATTGAAACCAACTCACCAAGATCCTTTCGCAATAACTTGAAAAACAACAAAATAAACCAAAAACAAAAACAAACCAGAAAACAACTTCTTCGGTGCCTTTGAAACACCATGCCGCTAGCAGTTTAGCCAAAAAGATAAATTAGGGCTTACAGCCTTCATCCACAGAAAACATCTAACATTGTTTTTAGGTTACAAGTGTCACCACTCTTTCCAAATAAATCTATGTCCTCAGACATTAATTTGCAACAGATACAATTACAAATCCTTTCTTGACCTTTCCCAACATTGCCCCTTGAGATCTTTGAAAATACATATTTTGCTGCCATGATCTTGTTCTTGAAATCCCTTGCCATCTTTGTAATCAACAAAGAAATATGGTTCCTCCCAGTTATTAAGCAACGATCTTTTCTTTCCAGGTTTGTGCATCTTGACTTTGGTATTTTCTATGAATCCTTCAAAGGTTTGCAACCCCTTTTTGGCAGCATACACCTTCCTTTGTTTCTTCTAAGCATGCTCCACATTTTCCAACAAAGATTTATGCATACTTGTAATCAACTTCATTTTAAGAATCATTTGATCTATTATGACTTCAAGATTTTCTTGTTCATCAAACACATCACATAAACCACTAAAACTATTATCAATGGTGAGTCTTGGCGTACGACCAGTGAGCACCATGAAAAGAGAATATTTCATGTTGGCTAGGATGCCACATTGATATCCAAAGAGTATTCTTGGTAGGAATAAATCTCAATCCTGTATGTTGGTAGTAGCCATAACCGTGAGTCTGTGTTTGATGGTCTTTATTAGATGCTCAACCATACCATTGCATTGAACCAGGCAGGGGCAATAAACTGATGTGTGATGCCATAATCCACAAATTTTAAAAAATTCCTTCATCCACTCATTGCCATTATTTGTTAAAATATATGTAGGCACTCCATACTTGCAAATAACCTCATCCTCTGAAAACTTAGCAGCAATGCAAACATCATGTTCCTTAACAGGCAGTGCTTCACAACATTTAAAATAATGGTCAATAGCAATAAGCACATACTTATTGCCAACTTAGTTGTTTTTGGCAATGGCCCAGCAGTGTGCATTGCAACATGATAAAATAAATCACATATAGGAATACTCTTCATCTTCTCAATGCCAAATCTTATGTATTTAAATTACTTGGTTAACTGACACATTTCATAAGCCCTGATGAATTTCTTGACAACCTTAGTTTTGTCATGCCAAAAGAACCTCTTCTTTATTTTAGTAAGTGTTTGCATTGCCCCAAAATGTCCAATTTCTTCATGTATCTTCTCAATCAACATTTTATGTTCTACAAGCCTAGGTACCACCAAGTTCATTTGCCTTGATTAGTCATCTTCACTTTGTCCCTCTATCTCCACATTCTTTCCCTTTTGTTTGTTTCTAGTTTCATCTACCATGGTTTGAGCTTCAACCACCATTCTTCTATACTCCATCTAATTCATTTGAGGCAGTCCTTCTCTAAAGGTGAATCTGTACTTTGTCCACCACACTCACCCACAACGTGATGTTCTTCAGCATCATCTACCGCTTGTCCAATGTGTTGCAAAGTAAACAGATTAATGGTAACCTCATTAGTAGCATTACTCCTCGTAGGTGATGGTGTGATTCCTAGTTGCTTTTCCTATTCCATCACATCACTTCCAAAATCTTCTCTTCCAGAAAACCAATAGGATTCCAACTTAATGCATCAACATTCAAGTGTTTGTTTCTTGTTCAGTGAATAATTTTGAACTGAAAATCTTGCAACATGGAAACCCAATGGCCTTTCCTACCATAGGCATTTGAAATAGTGGCTAACCACTCCAAAGGTTTGTGATTTGTGCGTAATAGAAATGGGGTTTGGTGAAGATATTACTTGAAATACATTATATCCCAAATGAAAGCATAGCACTCTCCCTCCATAGGATGAAAATAGTGCTAGATTGGAGACAAGCCCTTGTTGGCATAAGCAATAACTTGTTCCTGCCTTCTAAATTTGTGTGACAAAATAGTTCCAACACCCCTTATAGACCAGTCAACATTCAGGATGAATAGTTTGTTGAAATTAGGTTTGACCAAAACAGGTGCTTTCACAAGCCTTCTTTTCAATGCAATAAAAGTTGTCTAGCATATGGGCATCCAAAGAAACTTACATTCTTTCTTTGTCAAGGCAAACTGCAGTTCGGTAATCTTGGCATACCTAGTAATGAATCTTTTATAGTACCTTGTCAGTCCTAGAAATGCCCTTACATTCATGGTTGTATTGGGTGTGGGAAAATGTTGGATTGTCACTATCTTCTTGGGATTAAGTTGAGATCCGGCACTGTCCACAATATGTCCCAAAAACATAATGCTCTTGGATCCAAAACAACATTTGCGAATATTCAATTTGAAATTAACCCCTTTTAGTTTCTAAAGAACTAGTTGGATGTGACATGAATGTTCATTCCAAGTTCCACTGTGTATGTTGACATCATCAACAAACACTTTGACAAATTGGTTAGTCCATTCTTTGAATATGTCAGCCATGGTTTGTGAAAATGTACTAATGGCATTTTTCAATCCGAATGGGATAACATTCCATTCATATAAACCTGATTTGGTGATCACTGTTATTATTTTAACACCATTAGGAGCTATCGGGATCTGCCAAAACCTTGATTACAAATCAAACGTTGAAAACCACTTGGAGTGCCCTAATTGATTCAAAACATCCTCAATCAGGGGCATGGGAAAAAAATCTTGACTTGTTTGATGATTTAGTGGGCGGTAGTTTCCACAAAATCTTCAGCTTCCATCTTTCTTCATTGGCAAAGTTACTTTGTAAGCGTATTCTGATGCACTCTTGCGCATCTTTCCCAAATCCACCAAGGTTTGTATTTGCCAATTGACTTTAGCTCTTCCCAATAGGACAACCATCCAGGAGTCATACGACATGGAGGTAGTCCTTGGGTATCAATGGAATATTCTCCTACAAAACATTACCCCAACTCCCCTTTATGCCATGCAAATACCTCCTAAAATTCCTCCAGAAGATCCCATAACTAGTTTTGATCTTCTTCATTCAAAGACTCATATAATCTTATCCTATTCTTGATTTGGGTCCACTATTGCCCTCCTCAATCGGATCATCAGATATCTGAACCAGAAACAAATACACATTGGGTTCAATGCTTTTTCATAGTCTTTGCTGCATTCTTCTACAGTTGCACATTTTATCCAATCAGCATAATCATCATCCTCAAATAACCATCCCTTAAGAATGTTTTGATGTTGCTCTTGTAGTGTCAAATTCAAAATCTACATAGGTGCTTCCTCTTCAATGATTAGATCCAACCCGTGGTCCTTTAGTTCTTTAATTTCTTTATCTCAATTTAGAATGGTTTCTTGTGGGCCATCCTCTATCCTTCCTTCATATTTTGTTATCTCTTCTTTAGAAGAAGATTGATCATTGAAATCCTCAAAATCTAATGCACCCAACAAATTAGCCCAGTCATTAATTTGCAACTGTCCCATCTTTCTATTGAATAACTCTTCTTGTATATTACATTTCTCCTTTTCAAATCCTTCAAGCACCTGCAACATGTTCATTACATCCAATGGTAGTACTTCCACTTCCATTCTGGGTCCGTTGCAAACTTGTATGATGTTTTTTTCCACATCAACAACTATTCCTATTTTGATGAGGATATCCAGTCCAAGGAGCAAATCATAGCTGTCAGTGTCCACCACAAGGAAAATCATTTGACATATGATCCCTCCCACTTTCACTGGAAGCTCAGTAATCCTTCTTAGTGCATGCGTCACTATACTAGAGGCTGTCTTATAAGTTTCATGGCTAGCCACTAGATGCATTATGCCAAGTTCCCTAACAACACTGGTTGCCATGACCGACATAGATGCCCTAGTATCTACCAAGCTTTCAATCATTACTTGATTGATCTCTACAACTAGATGCAATGTTTTGCTACGATGAGTTTTGTTGACAAGAACCCTTCGGATTGTAGGGGTTGAATGAATCACAGCTACCTAATTTCTCTGGCTTTCTGCATCCTTTCTCTTTTTAGCTAGTTTAACAAGTCCTTCCAAATACTCCAGTTGTTCTGAAATTATAAGAATGATTTCCATGGGAGTTAACTAAATCTTTCCTTTGATGAAATGAAAAATAATTTTATATTTCATAGTTGCTTCAAATCCCAGGTTTGCTCTTCTTTGTTCGTCTTCCGCAATCATTTCCTCTTGCTCTTTTGTTAGATTGGCGGTTATGGGCAATCTCCTTTTTGGGATTCTCACCCCGGAAAATATATGCTGGTCCTCTCCATAAACATGGTTTAATTCTACCAGAGTAGCTTCTTCATCATCAACCAAAACTTCCAAAATTTTTGTAGTGGCAAGCAAACCTTTTCTAAATTTCTTCCAACACCTCTTATGTATATGCCCCAATCCAAAACAAAAAGAACATTTCAGACGACAATTGTCAGTCTTATGCCCACCTCCACACTTGGCACATTTTGGCTTAGTGTCCACAAATTTAAGGCATGTTAAGGCTGTATGTTCTTCTGAGTGGCATAATTGACAACGATTGTCAGTGTTGACAGAAAAGGTTGTACTAGGTCTAGCCTTGCCATCAGTCCTTTTCCTAAAGAAATTAATGAAAGTTTCATTCAAAGCATGAAGTTGACGATCTGTGGTAGATTTTCCAGACATGGTTTCATCTTGTTCTTCTTTATGGGTTCATATAGAGTCTCCCCCAGTTCTCTTAAGACGTGTTCAATCTCAATAGCAGCAACAACCACCTCTTCAATGTCAATGTAAGTCCAGACAACACAAAGTTTTCTTGCCATAAATCTACAACATTGTTCTGCATCTTATATTTGACCCAATTGAAAAAGCTTATCCAGCCTTTCATAGTACTTTTGAACCCTTTCTTTCGATTTTTACTTGATGGCATCTAGTTTGAGCTAGATGTCATTAGCATCAACATTGCCATATTTTTGCATTATTTAGGTACGTAGTTCTGTCTAGTCAATAGGTGCAAGATTCAACTTCTTGAACCATATTTTGGCCCTCCCTCTTAGGTTCAATTTAGCAATCTTAAACAATTTATCAACATTCAAATCCCGAACTTATGCCGCCATTGTTAGTCTTTTAGCCTAATCATTTACGTCCTCATGATCTTGTCCCCATAACAACTCATCCATGCCCTAAGGACTAGTCATTTTGACCCTCACTATTTAAAGATTTTCCTATTGCCAGTATTTTGTTACATGCACTATTCTACATCCATCCTTCTCCATGTTGTTGTTAGCTTTACTATTATAACCTATTATACTTTTTGCTTCACCGATCTAAATGAAATTCTTTTGCCATTCATTAGATTTTGTCCAAATTGTTGCATGAATGTAGAATCTTGATGTTAATATATTAATGGCTATGTTCCCAATCCTAACCATTCATGACCAAAATCAAAGATCCTTGTAGCAGCCAAATCAGTGGCAGCTTAGGATGAAAGAACTAACATGTTCTTCACGGAATTCTAACTCCTCAATATAGTAATGCCCAACTGTACTTTGTGGCTCATAACATAGATCAAAGTTATATGCTACCATTCATCAGATTTGTATGGTTTTTCAAGACTATATTTTCATCACAAAAGGAAACTGGACTATTTTCCTTCTATTATTGGGTCTAAAATCACAACATCAGAGGGTAGAAGAATGAAAGTTTGCTCATCTGTAGAGTTCATTTGCCATTGTATCCTAAAGTTCTCATCATCAAATGCTTTCCAACTTATCAATCGGGACCTTACTCTTAAGTTTCCCACCCTTAGTATTTGGTTTCCAACCCAAAATAAATCCTCCATTCTCGGAATGAAAAATTTGATGAAATGATTTGGAAAAATAGGAAAGAAAGGAATTTAAACATCACCTAATCACGACACTTGTTTCTGCATTTCCAATCTATGTGTTGGTACCCTATGCAAGGTAGGAAGTAAAATGATATTGCCTTTGGAATCTTGTGCTTGAAACCCATCCTCCTACTCCATCTTGCATTTTCACCTAAACCTGTGCCCTCGTACAAAACCCGTTGTGCTTTAGCTCCACAATAATATTTCCAGCTTATGCTTCATCAGACTCATTCCTATAATGGCAAAAACACCAAATCCCAACCGACGCAGAATTAATGCCCTTGTTCATGGTGCTTCTTGAGTTTTGGGCAAATCAAACCTAACAGTGATCTGTTATTCTTGAATTTCATGAATCTCTGCATCTAATTGTTTTTCACTGGAATCAGACATCCTATTTTCTAGGACATTTCATCTTCCAAGCATCCTAATAATCACACATGTACCAATCTTCTAGGATCAACCTGCTCTAATACCAAAAGAAAGGGGAGTTGCTTTCTACATGTGTAAACCCCTAATACTAGACAAACATACTTAATGTGTATTATTGAAGTCTTACTGAAACAAAAATATTTGCTTCAAGTATTATTTCTTCATTAAATTCCTTACATATACCTAAATTTTATTGTTTTATTTCTATGGACCACAAGGGATCAATTTCTCTTTTGATTTCCTGTTGAGGAATCAATTGGTTGCTTAATGGGAGTGGCAGCTCATACCCCAACAAACAGGCATCCCACAAATACGAACTTGATTAGATCACATGGTTCATTTCAGAAACTAGATAGAGATTCAGGACCGGATCAATGAGTGTAATCTATTCCACTTTCTAATATCCCCTTGTTCCCAAAATCCTCGAAGCTCCCACAATCCAGCAGGTACTCTTTCCTTAGGATGAACACATTGCACACTTAGCTTAAGATCCCCAAGCCATCAAACATGGAGCTGCCACAACAACCATGCCAGAAATCCTTGACACATTCATCATCTACCTTGTGTTGGTCCCTAAAAAAAACATGCAAGACCTCTAGACCTCTTCTTGATGTTCTTGACATAACGAAAGTTCAAGCATCAGGATTTTTTTGAAAGCTAGCAATCTCGATCAACTTCTACCCTAACTAATTACAATCCAAAATCCAAATCCATTATACACTTGCTAATTATCATGAAAATCTAGAAACTTAGCTTCATTTCTTCACAAAAAAATCTATCATTTTCTTTTTAGCCAACATCATATATATTCCTCCTCTCTTCATCCCTTCGCTCCCCTGAAATCTCTTCACCAATCCTCTTGCAATCCCCTTGCAAAGTCGTGATTCACACAACTCATAAAGAGTCTCCATTGAGTAGCTAGGATCGCGCTCCATCATTGAAACTAGCTCACCAAAATCCCTTCGCAATAACCTGCAAAACAACAAAACAAAACCAAAAATAGAAACAAACCAGAAAATAATTTCTTCGCCACCCTTGAAACACCACACCACCAGCAATTTAGCCACAAAGCTGAATTAGGGTTTGCAACCTTCATCCATAGAAAATATTTGACACTATTTTTAGGTTACAAGAGGTCATTTTTTCATCTTGTAAGTTTTGAAGACCAAAAATTGGACTCCATGAAAATGATAATATATATTTTTCATTTTTAATTGCAAAAATTCCCAAGACCAAAAGAGGGACTCCTTAAAAACAAAATAAAAAAAGTTCCATCCTTTTTTTTGAGGAGTCCATTTTTTTGTCTTGTGAATTCACAAGACCAAAATATAGACTCCTTGAAAATAATATAATAAATTCTTTTTTTGCAAGTCCCAAAAAAAGATCATTTTTTCAAGGAGTCACTTTTTGGTTTTGTGAGCTCACCAAAAAGGAGTCCATTTTTTTGATCTTGTGAATTTGCAAGATCAATAAATGGACTCCTTGAAAACAATAATAATAATAAAATTCTGTTTTTTGCAGGTCCAAAAAATGCATTTTGTTTTTTCAAGAAGTTATTTTTCCAGTCTTGTGAGTTGCAAGACCAAAAAATGGACTCCTTGAAAGGAAAAGAAAAAAGAAAAAGGGTTTAGGTGAAAGAATAAATCCATATAAAATCTTGAAATGGAACCATAACGGGAATTAGATTTTTAAAAAAAATCAATCCAATTCTAGTTCTCAATTACTCTTGGAACCAGACCCTGGGTTCAGTTCTAATTCTGTTTTAATAAAAGAACAAGATGACAGTTCCCACCTAGTTCCAATAATCGTATCCTAACCATCAAGTTCGAGGTCCACGTAGATCCACAACCGAGAGACCCAGTTCCGATTAGGTTCTTGAAACTGAACCAAAACCGAGCCTGAATAACTGGGTCCATCAGGGTACCCAGCCAACATTGGTTCGAACCTGAGAGACAAGGTCCAGTTTTGATTTGTGTTCCAACAAGAGGGTTGGTTTAGGTGTGGTTCTGATTCCTGTTCCATGAAGAGAAGAGGTTGGTTTAGTTTAACTTCATACTCTGATTTTCCCAAAGTTCTGTACCTATGGTTTGGGTATTTGAGAATCAGACTCAAAACCAGCTAGACTAGTCTTGTCCAATTCTTGGTTTGGAAAAACACCTATGAATCTGGTTCCAACTAGTTTTCAAATTTGTTAGGAGCTGCAAGTTCTATCCGGGTTACGTTGCATTCACACTTGATGTTAAAGACTCTAGTATTAAGTCCCCTAACACCAAGCTAGTCACTTAGTACCTAAATCTATCTACCACAAAGATTTTATGTTAAGTTAACATTCACTTAATATTAAACAATCACCCATTTAACATTGGGTACCACCTAAGATGCCACCTAGATTTTCACTTAACATTGACTTAACATTAGGTGTGAATGCACCTTTACTTTTGCAAATTTGATGGATTTCCTTGTGCTATTCTAAGTAGGGCTCTTCATATTCCTATGAGGTTCTCAAAACAAATGTCAAATTTTTTAATCTGGTTGGTAAAAAATGGGGTCTAGTTTCAATTACACTACACATACCTAAAGATAACAAAACTTCTAGGACTAGTGTTGTACTAGCAATTAAAACATAGCCATTTGATTCAAAACACATAGTTCAACTTGCATGCTAAAATCTTGAACTTGTGTATAAAAGAAAGGAATGGGACAATACATTTGTTCAGGTTTTTGGTTCCAATACAATGTTGGGTACATAGTCCGGTCTTGGGTCCAGTTAGATTGGGAGGTTGCAAAGGTTTTGATGCTTACCTCCCCTTTCTTTAGTTGATATGCTTCATGCGAATGATGGAGGTTTGGTACTTAGTGGTTCCCTTACCTGTGTGTGACACGCCACTTTTGAGCTGTTTGCTTGCCTGGACTTTGGTCCTTGCCCTTTGTTTCTTGTTCTCTCCCTTTCTTGAATGCTTTCTTGTTATGAAGTTTGGCAAGTTTTCATCACATTTTGATTCTAGCAAGAGGTTGAAACTTCAAACTCTTGGCTACTTAACTGGAATTCAAACACAAACCACACCAACAGCAATGAAGGATGGAGGATGTTAAACATCCCCCAACAAACTTGGTGGGTGTCATTGTGCAGTCCTGCATGGTGGGTGCAAAGTTTGTAGGGGTGGAGAATGATTTCTAAAAACATCCCAAGTACTAGTCCTTGCAGGCGTTTTGATCAGGCCTCTTATGGTTTATCTTTATTTTTAAAATTGTTTTTGGTGTTGCCATGAGTCCAACCCTGCTATAGAACCATGTGAGTGCTGCATAGGACTGCATGGTGACACCAACAAACTTTGTAAGGGGGTGTTTGGCATCCTACGCGAACAATTAGCCCAAAACCTAAGATTGGCCAGCATTCATCCAGATTAGTGTCAGACTGGTTCTCAGTCCAATTCCACTTAGTTGGACCTTAAGATTAGTCTGATTGCACACTCTGAACTGGACAAAATTTTAAGTGTCCAGTTCAGAGTTGTGAACCAGATTCTGTTGCAATTTCTTTTTACATGTTTGACTCTCTAAGCAGCAATAGATGTTTTTTTAATAAGTGAGATTTATCTTTTAATTGGTGGTACAACATATTATGACATATTTTATAATATTGTGTTCTGTGTAGAATAGGTGAAAGTACGCCTGATTCCAAACGGAATTCTTTTGAAAAACACAAGAATTGGAAGTTTGGTAAAATGAAAAACCCACTTTAAAAAAATCACATTGGAGGTTCCATTAGTATAGGAAAAGGGCCTGAGTACAGGCCATTTCGTGATTTGAGATCTGTGCCCGAGGCTGGTAGGCCAAGGGAACATGTCAAAAATTGTGGAGTACAGGCCCTTCTCCTAGGTACAGCAGCGCTCGGTGCTAGGATTTTTTCACTTTTTTGAAATAGTGACGGGCCGGCTTGTACCTTCCGCTTGTTAGAAGATCCCAGTCCACCCTGGCCGGTACCTTCCACTGTGGAAGATCCCACTTTCTTGGGGCATGTAAGCGACCTGAAAATACAAAGGAAAAATCCAGGCAGTGCTTTAAGATTAGGGGATTAACTTCGTCAGAATCAAAACCAAATATCCCTTTTAACTGCTCTGACAGGCGGTTGTGGCAGAAAGAGAGGCCTCTTCTAGGCTTGGTGTCCTTCTTCGTTTTTTGCCCATCTCCTTGCACAACTTGCTTAGTGCTACTGGGGATGGGTTTAGGTCCTAGGTTTCGTGATTTCTCGTCTTAGGGCTCCTCAATGTGAGTCAATTTCGAGTGTGATCTTCTGGGGGGGACTCCAGCCCTTTCTTTTTTCTTCTCTTGTTCCTTTGTCTGGTGTGTTTTTTCTTATATTTATTCATACATTTTAATGTTAAAGACCAAGCAAGGACATTAGAGAGGCTGTGGGTGAGATAGCTTCCTACCACGAGAGGGACTAGTTCTTCCTCATTTTTTTTTTGATTCCTATCAGCTGTGCGTCTTTTGGCCTTCCCTTTTTGTCTTCACTGTGATGGTTCCAGCCATCGTTCTTTTATTGGATTTTGGTGTGTTAGATTAGCTAGGACTAAAACCAAACATTCTCTTTAAGACCAAGAAATTAACAACAGTAGTTCAGAGAAGTGTTCAGCAGGTCCCTGCTTTGACAGGTAAGGAACTGCCAAACGTTCTTTTATTAAGATCTAAACTCGGTCTGATTTTTAGGTTTGGTTTTTCATTTTGGTATGCACCAAACGGGGAACTGGATTCTTGGTGTCTGCTATTTTTTATGTGTTGAGTCCAAACTAAAACTGGAATCAGAGTACAAAATTGTGGAATATAAGAGGAATTGGAACAGGGGGTTAAGCGATAGTGAGTTGAGAGTTAACCATTATTGCAAACCTGGTTAGTAAGAATCAGATCCAAATCAAGATCAACTTTCAAAACTGGAACTGGATTTTGGTGGAATTGGCACAAGGACCAGACAAACTAGCATTTTTGCTAGAACTGGAATTGAAATCAAAACCTTGAAAAAACTAAAAAAACTTGAACACGGGTTCAAGTTCTTTAGTTAAAATAAGTTGAACTTTTTTGAAAAGTTGATAAGTAGGCAACATTATATATGTATTTGAATGGTTTTAATTAGTTGTAGAACTCCATGCTTATGCACCTCCAATTTTAATTAGGTGTAAATCTCCATACCTATACAATATGCAATCTTGAGGAGTGAATATTGTGTACAAGGAACTGGACCCAATTTTCAAATCGAGGCAAAAAGATTCTTGAATTTGAAACAAAGGGCAAAAACTGAAATCACAAGATTTAAAAACTATAAAGAACTGAACTCAAATCTGCACCTGAAGAACTTAGTAAATAAACTTTTAGTGTCATAACCGGGACTAGAGGTTCTCTTTCAAAAGGAAGAATCAACCGACATTGGTCCAAACGTGAGACCCAAGTGGGTACAGTTCTCTCTTTTGAAAGAAAGAACCAGATAAAGCTCAGGTATGTGTACCCTTGATTGACAATTCTCAAAAGATCATTCAACAAATCGAACAAACCTTCTATAAAACTATCTGTTCATGACCATACTGAGGAATAAGAATCTGCCTTTCTAGCCATAGGGATTCTTCAGCAAGTTGCCACACTTGGTTGGGTTCTTTGTCTCTTTTGCTACTGCACCTTCATCACTAGCCGATTTGTGGAAGATGACGATTCTTTCATCTTAGGTCTTCTTTATTATGGTTGATTGTCATTTTGTTATCATGTGTTGTCTTTGCATAGGGTCTTCACCTGATATATATATATTTTTGTTGATTGCTTGCTTTTGTTTTTTGTTTGGGTTGTATCTACTTGTGTCCACATTTGCCTTGCACTTTCAATGGATGGGTTCCCATCCTTGATTTTTATTCACAGGGTTTGTCTTCCAGGGCATTCCAACAACATGTCTGTCACCCACCACACACCAAATGTGAAAAATTAAGACAATATATGACCTACCAAGGAAGCATTCCATCTATAACACGTAATGAATCAAACCCAACTTGCCCACTAGAGCACCAGCTAGCACACTCATAATTTGCTAAAATAGACGAAGATATGAACCACCACGCAAACGGGTTCCAATGGGGGTATAGAATTTGATGCCTTTTTAGTCCTCTTAAGGCATCAAATTCTATACCCCTGGAATTTCAAAATCAAAGGTGTCCCTCCAAGGAAAAAAAGGGACATAACTTTGGCATCCTTTCACAAGGAAGGCATAACATTTTTATATATAGCAAATGGCTTTGAGAAGATTTGAGAAGATTCAGGCAATGGTGATGAGACCCTGAAAATCATATATAAACCAAAGCACCCAAAAAAGGGGGAATACAAGCAACAAAAGGGAAGAACCCACCGTCCAAGAAGACAAAAGAACCACCTAAGAGGGCTAACCATAAGGGGAACATCAAGTTCCTGAACCCCCTCCTGTTGCGTAGTTGAGTCCAGCCCCACAGTTTGAGCCCTAACAAAGCAGGAGGTGAATGTTGTCATGAACCCAAACATGTGTTGTTCTATAAGCCTACTTATAATAAACGGGTATTTGATTTTTTTTTGATTTTTTAAAAAACCCTACACCACAATAGTAGATCACACTGGGGTTTTTGATTTTTTGATAATTACAATTAGCAACTTTGATACCTGACCTTATACCCGACAGGGGTTTGGTGCAATTTCTAATACCTATCCCCACTCTAATAATATCCCTCCTCTTTTCGAGGAGACATTTTCAGGAACATAAGGTTCTCTTCAAATATTATTACTCTAGGAAATTTCTCCAAGAGCTTTGCAAATTTTGGTTGCTTTGTTGATGACTAAGTAAGGTGGGAATAACCTTTCAACTTTTGAAGAGGCCAGAATATGATTCCTCTTGCACATTCTTACAAAAGCCATTGCAAAAATCTGACAATGGATTGTCTGAGAACTCAATTAGCTAGCCTGCAAATTGAGTACTTGAAATGATTCAAGATCTTGATTTGAGACTAATCTCCTTAGTATCCTTGTTGTCAAGTGAATTGCATGACATTACAAAAATCCATATAATTGAATCTATGATCAAGGGTTTTTCTTTTTGCAAAACATTGACAAATTTAGTCAAATTTGCATTAGAAAAACACATTTATCCAAAAATTCCCAGTTTTTAGTCTATAAAACAACACAATTTGTCCCAAAAAAGAATCACCATCGAGGACATGACAACAGGTGTGATTATTTTCTTCAAATGTCAAATCAGCAAAACCATGAACCCAATGATTGGAAACTGAATGAAACTAAATACCTTAAGAAAATTCATGGCATTAAATGATCATGGGGCCAATGGTGTCTTAGGTAGGAACATACTATGGTGGATAGAAATGGCATCTTCGCTTCCTAAACTAAGACTAATAGTCCAAGAACTTTTGTGGAGTGAACTAAGGTATAGACATATAGATAGTTTGACAAGAACTACTTTTGTTCTTATCTTGCAATTATGAAATTTGAACTTTTGTAGAATTTGTTTTAGTTTTTGAAAGTTTTGTGAAATGTTCCTTTAGCATCTTAACTTCTTGTTGTCATGTTCTTAATACAAACCTCACACATATGGTATTGCATCATCAAAGCTTGAACCATCTAGTGATGGTGCTTCTACCCCATTAGGTATTCATACACTAATGTTTATATCTTCCAAAGTTGGACCTAAAATTTTGTTCTTATACTTAGGATGTAGCTTGAATTAAATTTGTTTAATTTAGTGACTTGTTTTCCATACATTTGGGATGGGTATTCCATATAGATGCACGAAAGGGATAATGGCTAGTTAACAACTCTTGGTATCAAACCAAGTTAAGGTTATGGGGGAGGCCTTTGATTGCCATTCTTGTAGACCATATGTGATTGGAGCATATTTCTTGGGCAGTTATTAAATAACGGGATCCTCAAAACCTTTCAATTACAAGAATAATTGGTTCTTAATCTATAATTTATGATTTACTTTCAAGAAGCAATTAGAACTTTGATTATCCTTTGTCAAAACATTTCCAACCATGATGTTTTGGTTGCAAAACACCAATCACAAATAAAGAAGGATGTGCAAATTGTGCAACCTTTTGTAGTTAAAAGATGAAAATGATTTGATTGTCAAAAATATGTTGAAAACAGGAGGAGGTTATGTTAACAAGAAATTGTGCAATGGTCACATGCATATCTACCCATCTAGTACTAACCTGTGTTGGGTGGTTATAATAAACAGGAAGAGACCCCAGCAATTATCAGGGTGGTTCTTAGGGTTGATAATCCTGGTTCTCAAAAAATCAAAGAACCACTTGGGGTGCATAACCACAATTCTTTAAAATTTTGACCAAAAAACAAATAATTGCCTATGAAAACCACCAGTCCTTTACCGGTTCTTTCATGAAAACTGCTGGTTCTTTAAAAGGCTATTGAAATAACCTGAAGTTCTCTGATTCTGATTTCTCTCGAAAGAATGGAACCGATGATTATCTAATTTTGACATAGTTAGAAAACCAAAACTGACGGTCATTAGCAAAATAAAATACCCGCCCAACACTGGTACCTAACCAAAACTGATGGTCAATAGCAAAATCAAAAATACCCACCCAACACTGGTATCTAACCAAAACTGATGGTCATGAGCAAAATCAAATACCCGCCCAATGCTGGTGTCGAACCAAAACCGATGGTCAAGAGCAAAATCAGATACCCGCCGAACACTCTGGGATGTGACCAAAACTGATGGTCATTAGCAAAATCAAATACCCGCCCAACACTGGTATGGTAACCATCCACTGAGCCCTGCCTCTTTGCTTGTGCAGAAGGACCTGGAACAAGTTGTGTTAGTAACTAACTGGATTCCCAAGACCATCTTGAACACTGTAGTGTCATGGAAGTTCTATTTCTGGACAAACACATTCTTGGGACACACTCAAAAGCATCTCCAGTATTCTTTTTGCACAAATGGATAAATTCTGTGTACATAGCCACCAGCTCTAGAAGAGAAAAGCATTTTTGAGCCATCCTTTTTTGCTCAAATGCACCCATGTCCTTTGGACGTGCCATGGATTATGTACAAGTGAAGGGAAGGAGGCCTGCTCCCCAGGGTCTCACCTTAATTTGAGGGTCATAGCCTCAAGCATGGTAGCCCCAAGGGTGGAGTCCCAAAAATTAGGGGAAGCTCCCCGGAACTGAAATTGGAGAAGTTTGGTTGCAAGCTGGACAGGTCCCCTTTAATTCAAATGGTGGAAGGGTCTGCAAGTGATCTGTGGAAGGATCCTTGAACCGAAAAACATGTCTTCTGTGTGGGTTGGTGCTTTCAAATACAAAACAAAAAAAACCATTGAATGCTTTATGGTATGGATCGCGTGACCCAGCAGCACCCACCAGTGCACTATACACAGGTTTCGTACACTGAAAACCCGTTAGGATCTATGACCGTTGAAACATAGTTGTCCTTTCCTTTAGCTAGTTAACCACATATGTAAGTGGGTAAGGAAATTTGTAAGTGGTTACTATGTAGGTAGGTAAGGCACATGGTTGCTACTAGGTAGGTAGATGGATGTGGATAGATGTACACAATTTACCATTGTATGACTAATTAGTTATGTGTAGGGTAAAACCCTAGGGTGAGGGCATTCTCAAAATAAGGGGCTTAGGATGAGCCAATAGCCAAGTGCGGCCTTGTATTTTGAGAATTTCCCCAACCCATGGGCTTTACCTATCACAAAGCATGAGGCAAAATCTATCATGAACCAAACCTATGTAGATCACGATGTGTAGGAGTGGGGAGGATATTATGCCTACTCCTCAATAGTAAGAGGGAAATTATGCCTACTTATAGGTGTAAGAACCTTCTCACTATTGAGGAGTAGGCATAACATCCCTCCCTTTTTTTTTGGAGGGAAGTTGATGCATATAATGTGCCCTCCAAATACCCCGAGTGGTTTACATGTGTGCAAACCAATGTTGGCCATGTCCAGGCTCTGGGCCAGTTCTTGTTCTGGATTTGGTTCTTAGGCCCGCTTTACACTAGGAGTCAGGGTTGGAAAAACTTGGGGCTAACTTTGAGCATTTTTGGCTTGATGTTTGGCCCCAAGTTACTAATAAATGCTGAAACATTGGCCTCATGGGTTGCAAATTGGCTTCCCAAATTCCATGGTATCTAGAAATGAAAAAACCCAAAGTTGGGCTATGCAGAACCCAAATAAAAAATAAGCCTTGCTATGTGTTGGGTGAATCAAGAGGATTACATTATAGCCTTTCACATGAACTTCCCAAATGTAAAAGGGGATAGCTCTCAAAAAAAATTATTTGAGGAAAATAATATAATTTCTGTCAAATTTGTTTTCATTATTTGACTTGACAATCCTTCTCCAAAAGGTTGCATTGGGTTTTGGAGTAGGTGGTAGAAGGTGTGGTAGAAGGTGGATTTCACTACCTAACCTTAAAAAAAAAAAATCTTCATTGTCAACACTTTGAAATTTTCATTAACATTCCCCTATGCAATAATCTTGATAATTGTCATGTCAAGTTTCATTTTTAAAACCCTAATTCTGTTAGTTCTTCAAACCTAGGTGGCCCAAGGTGCTTGACATACCATAATCAATAAAAGACGAATTGTTATCTTTGATAGAATCAAGTGTTATCAAGGTTGCCTTAATGCACAAGTTCATTCCAATAGCAATGTTTGAAACTGAATGTAGAATAGGTTAGCAAACATAATAAATTGGACTGAATAGTATACTTTTTAATATCAAGTTTTCATTTTGTGCACATAGGAGTCTATAGCAATAGCAATGTTGAGAAGATGCTAAAAATTACATTGGCCATGTTTTGTAAAACGTTTGCAAAGTGCTCTTGAGAACATTAAATTGAGTAAGTTCTCTTTTGATTTTAACATTTCTTTCATATTTTGCATCATCCAACCCTTGGTGATTTGTCCACGAACATTGCCATGTTTGACTCTTCCAAGGGATTGTAATTATCATGCATTTAAAAAATGTTTATGTCTTCCATAATAAGCTTGGTTTCATGTGCATTTTCCAAGGGTAGGTGAAGCTTCAACCTAAATCACTTATTGTTACATCTATAAGACATACTGCAATGTTTTAAGTTAATATTAACTAATCTTCTATTTCAACTGGACTTGTTTTCATCACAATGTAAGTAGATTAAATCTTTTTTTATCTTCACGATTGCAGGTGTACCATTCTTCAATTAGTCTCAATCATTTCTATCTTGAATAGGTGTTTCAATAAACCTTGTTTGAATTCACATTCTCAACTATTACCCATGTGTTATGTACTATGGTTTGACTATTGTTTCTACAAATTTCCATGGTTGTGTCAACCTTATGTTTCTTCTTTTTCTTTCAAGCACTAAAATCAATTTAGTATTCCTTGCAAGAATAATAGAAAAAAGAATCTTATAATGCTTTCCTACATCAATAAACATGATATACTATCTATTTCTTAAGAAATATAAGATTGAAAAACACAAAACAAATGTGCCATTGTTCGTCTTTCCCAAACCAAGTTGCATTGTTTTTTCATCGTTGTTACATCAATATTATGCTTGACAAATGCTCTTAATGCACACCACAACACATCTACTCAACAATGAAGAATTTAATCAATGGGGGAACGTTGCAAATGGAGGACATTGAAGAACATTCCTAAATATGAGATTGATAACACATCATGATCAAAGAACCTTGAGTGGGGTTTTTTTGGAAGCAATGAATGTAGAAGCAAGGGAGATAGATATGCTCATAATAGAAATTCTTTGATTTGATATGTAATCCTAACCCCTCATACCATCTTGAACTTCCATAAGCTATTATTTTAAACAACTGATGTCGTTATCATGATTTCATTAGTACATTAGTCATTAGTGATGTCAGGCATTGCTTTGCCACATTGCATCATGCCCATCCAAACATGGCACAAAAACACATAAACATGCCGACAGCTGCTTGGAAATATGAGAAACCTGTCTGCCAAATAATTAATTGATTTTGAAGTTTCCATTTCAGAGCATTGGGATATTCTTAAAGATTTTTTCATTTTCCTTCAGAACAACAAAATTCTTTGAGCAAAATAGTTTTTGAAAATTTCAGCATTTCTAAAAATAATATAATATCTGCTGAAGCTGCCAAAGTACTATGGTAATAGTTTGATCCTAGCTAAAATTGTTGCGAGTTTTGTCTCAAAATAATAGTTTAGTGACTGGTTGTAAACGCAAGGTTCCAAAATCCAAAATTGCCTCCACAAGCCTATTGGCATATTGTTAGTTGAATTAATTATTCGTGGGAGTGCATGCAAAGTGAATTTTTAAACAAAAAAGAAAGGGTGACAATGGGCCACTTCCGTCACCAATCAAAAACACTAGGGCCACAAAAGAGTCCCAAATAGAAGAATATGTAACCTTTGTCTATGGTCTAGCTATCTAGGTTCAAAAGGGTAGAATTTTGGGCAAAGTATATGGGATAAAGTGTAGAGCTATTGGGAACAACTTGGCGAGCACATGAGAACTTGAGAAACATATTGGGAGCAATTGGGAACCTGGCAGGAACACACAAGGAACATGGTGGGAACAATAAAATCCAAAAAAAAAAATTGACCCCTCCCCACCCTCTCAAACCCCAAAATGAAAAAAAAAAAAAAAACTCAACTCTCATAGGTGCTACTAAACTGTAGAATGGGGTGCGTGACATTTTGTAAGCTGTGTTTAGTATTATTTTTTAGCCTGGGCTGATACCCCTTCCTAAGACCACAGCTACCTATTGGGTTTAGGGTTTAGGTTTTTATTGGCCCCATATAGGATCAGGATCACCAACCCCAAGGCTTGGGGGGTGAACCAGTACCTAACACTGGCCACCGCCCTGGAAAGTCCTGGGATGGTTACATTACTTGACCACCTAAAAGTATTGTCTGAAATGGCTTCTAAAGCCCTAAACTCTAAAGAAAATCCCTAAAGCCTACCTAGAATTGTGAAATGAAAACATAAATGGGTACTTGACCTTTTTGACTTGGTGGTGACTGCTGACGATGCGATAGGTATGTGAACACTTGACGGTGCCACCAAATCCGCCCACGAGTTGTTTGCTCTGAGGTGGGCCAGTTGGGATTCAATTGGTGGGGAACTCCAAACATGAATACCAATTGCAAATCTTAGGGGCAAGTTTACACTTGAGTAGTTGGGTCTTGGCCCATTGAAATCTAAAAATGGCCATTGGCCCATAATGTCATCGGATCCTGCTTTGGGTTTTTACAGTAGTGTGGTTTGAGACCATAACCCAAGCAAATATGGCTTTTGATGAAAAAACCACGTGGGATCATACATGCACATAGTGGATAAATGTTGGCCAATACTTTAGGAGATTTTGTCATACCTAATTCTTTGAGGTGGGCCTAACAAAAATAGAAGAGCCCATCAGAACTGAAAACTCACAGGTGACCATCTATTATTTGGTAGGCCTTGCGGTTCAACTTTGCAAGTGTGCTACTTGGTTTCCTCTAGGGTTGTTTTCAAGATTTTTGTCTCCATCAAGTTTCTATGCTCTTGCTAAGGGCATTAGAGTTTTGGGTGTTGCTTTGGGGTTCATTTCTTTCATATTTTCTTTTTTCTAGAATGTTTGGACAATGATGTTCAACACATAAATGCCCTTTCTAAGTTGGGGATGTGTATGTGGCATTCAGGATTCTCATTCCTTGTTTCGCCCATAAGCCTTATTATTTTTTTAATTTTTTCTCCTCACTATCAGATTTTTATTGTTAGTTAGCCTCCTTTGATTTGACCTTCATTTGCATATTTGGAAACCTCTTATGGCTAGAATCTTTGAAATGTTTGAAGGTTCCCAGTTCATCAATAAGACTTTCTTCCCATTTTCAAAGGTGGGATAGATATTGTCTTTGTAAAGGTTATTGCCTTAACAACATACTTGGGGAGTTAAGGGCTTGTCACCCCAATCATTGCATCTAGATTTTTGCAATATGACTTTCACAAGATAATTATTCATTTTTATTGGGGATTAAAAGGGCCAACAATTCATGTCCACTTCCATTCCAAACTCACCTTACGTGGGTTCTTAACCTTCTATCTTTAATTGCTCAAACTTTGATCTCACCATCTAAATAGCTATCACAAAGAGGAATGTATTATCTTCAAGAAAACATCTTAAAGAACATGCACAAGCATTCATTTTCCAACATCATCTCAAAGTTGTTTTAAGATTGTCATTACATTCAACTAAAATCTTATGTAGGCCCAGGCTTGGGTGGTTGGTTTTTTGCATGTCCGGTCATCCCATCATTTAAAATGGCTTCTGACATTTTCTCTTCAGCACTATGTGCCAAATTAGGCCTCCCCCATCCCATGGCTCATGGTCTTTCTTGATGCATATGCAGCTAGCCCATAAATTCGACAAGGATGCACCTACTTCATTATGTTCATTGGGGGGAGCGCATGACCACACATGATGCAGTTCAAGATTCTTTCGCCTCCATTGTTAAGGATGTCGGGTTTCATGTTTTGCACAAATAAACACATGTTTTCCTGGTGCCATTTATCTAATCATCACAACAACAAATGGATATCGTGCTTATAGCAAATGGTACTCGCACATTGGTAAATGTAATCATTACTGATCTGAATTGTGTGGATTTTGTTTCATGAGTCGCTTTTCCCCAAGGAATGGTTGCAACAATTATAGCTCAAGCAAAAGTTGTGTCATATTGTGACCAACACCCTAAGGATGATTTCATCCTTCTAACAATAGAAATATTGGGATGTTTACACCAATAGGTAAACAACACTATGAAAAAATCATGTCCATTGTAGCTAGGTTATCTAATTGTAATTTAATTTTATCGAACATTTTTTAATTACAATAAGCAAGTTGCAACAAACACAATTTTCTCATAGTGTAATTTTCTCATCAATGTGCCAACATGATATTATCAACGAAGGGCTCTAAAGGTCCTCCTCTTTCAATTATATGTTCATTTTATCAGCAAAGGGTGTCAGTAGCTCTTTAAAAAATTCAAATCACCACCATTTTTCGTCAAGCAATTGTGACAACAAAAGAGGCCTCTTTTAGGCTTGGTGTCCTTCAAGGTTTTTCTCCCATCTCTTTGCACAACTTGCTTCATGCTATTGGGTACAGGTTTAGGTCGTAGGTTTCGTGTTTTCTCTTTTTAGTGCTCCCCATTGTGCATTATATGTTTTTGGGTGTGGTTTTTTATTTGGACTTTTGGTTTTTTTTTCTTTTGTTGTTCCTTTGTCGGGTGTTGTTCCTTTATTTATTTATTTATTTAGAACTTTGGAACTATTGCCTTGGTTGGGTTCTAAATCAGTTAAATTTTTTTTATCCTTTCCATTTATTTTTCCCTTCTTTCTATCTCCCTACTATCTAACCCCTCCTACCTACCACCCATCCCCTTTCCTATTTACATACACTCCCAAAAGTTATCACCCTATTTTTTTGTTATGTTGCCATCACTACCAAATTTCATTGTCACCGTATTTCTTCTTTCATTCTCCTTTTCCTTTTTTTTTCTTCTTTTTTTTCATCTTTAGTGTTGTTTGTATACAAAATAAAACTTATATGATTGGATTTTTTAATAAAAAAATATTTTAAATGACAATCATAAAAGATCATCTTATCAATCTAAATAAGTTGATTTAGACCCATCATTATGACTAAGATGATCTTTTGGATTGGCATAATAGGAAATGATTTGATTAGTCATTTTCCTTGGCAAACAGTGAACCATTTGAATGGTCATATTTTTAGATAATTTTTTTTGGCATTACTATTATATATAAGTGATTATGGTAAATAGGTTTAAATCACAAAACAACAAGTAGGTAGGTGGTAAGCCTAACTTAACCTAACCTACCTAACATACTTACAATAGTCCCCTGTGCATGCACTTAAGTTGCAAATACAAAAAATTGAACCCCTCATTTGCACAATGATAAACCAAGCCCCTTAAATGGACTAAACTTTCAAAAGGTGACAAATTTTGTCAAGTTTCTAATTTACCATATTTATTCCACATCGTAATTTATGTGAGTAGGGTAAAATTGTAGTCAAAGGAGCCACCCAAGTTAGTGGACACTTCTTAAAACTACATTTTTGTATGTTTGAAAAATCACAAGGGAAGTATAATAGTTTGGATTGTCATAATTTTTTATAGAATATTTTCCATTGATTACATGCTCAAAGTCTGACACAAATCAAAAAAAGTTTTGATTGTTCAAAGCACTCAAACCTCAAGAGTGGAAGTCTTTGTTTTTTTCAAACATTTTTTTTTCCTATTAGATGTGCACCATTCTTTTTTGAAAATTGGAGAGGATTTTAACATTGATGTTTAGAAAGGCAAAAGGATTTGAACTAATGAATTTTTTTTATAACCCATTTGAATACATTTAGTTCAAAAGTGCTTTTGACCTTGAAAATTATGGATTTTGAAATTGTGGGTTTAACAAAAGTTGTTCATATATGTGATAGAAGGCATGAATGCACAATATACATGATATAAAATCAATTTGTAGTCAAAATGTATTTATATCTAAAATGCAATGTTAAATGGGGTATCTGAAATACAAATTTTTAAGTTATAAACCAATGCAAGAATGACACATGTCATATGTAATTTTTGGAAAAGGATTTTTACCTTGGCACCCATGGCTTTTTTGACCATGATTTCACCCAATCAGTAAAAAATTAAATAATTAGTAAATAGGTTGAAGGTAGGTAGGTTGCAAGATGATAGGTAAATAGATTTAGATAAACTTAATTATTTTAAACCTATAAACTACCTAATATATGAGGTAAGTAGTAGTTAAATAGGAAAATATGCCTAGGTTGCCTACATATTTAGGTATATTTAATTACCTAGCTTGGGTAGTATGTAGGTAAGTACACCTAACCTACTTACCTAGCCTAAGTAATAATTAGTGAATTTGGTTTAATCACTACCATAAGATGCCTAATTTGATTAGAAAACCATTGGTCATTTTGACCAAGCATGTCATTTTGCTTTATTTAACTTGGCTAAATGTACCATTTGATTAAGACCCATTGGCCATTTTGACCAAAGTGATCATTTTTTTATTAACTTGATTGAATGTTCAATTTGACAAATAATCAAATAAGTAATTCTAATCAAGGTCACTAATCAAAAAATACACATGCCATTCACACCACAAACCTTTAATCAAAATGGTCATTTTCATTAGTCAAGTTGCCAAAGTAATCAACTTGGAAATGTTAATAAACCATGAATTATAATAGTGTGTTATTTTCATGCCCTATTTTTTCCCCTTCTCCTTCATCTTTGTTGTGTCTTTGTTATTAGTGTTTTTATGTTGTATTGATGTTTTTTATGCTAACAATTGCCAATAATGGTAAATGTTAACCTTTTGACATTGTTTTATGCTTTAATTTTATAATTTATTACACATTATTTTCCAAACAATCAAGGTCTATAATAATAACAAACTAAAGGAATCAAAAGAGGAAAACCAAAAAAAATGTATTTTAGAATCCATATATGCACCAATATTACATATACAATAATTTGAAAATAGAGTTCAAACCAAAGGGAATTGAAAACGAAATAAATAAATAAAAATACAAAAATATTACAATTGTTTTTCTTCGTCAAAATCTTTTTCTAATTATTCCCATGAGCTTTCCTTCATCATCAAAACTATTCAACCCTTAATCATCATCAAATTCAGATGTCTTTTAATAATCCTTCCTAGTTTATTGACATGAACATTAATTCAAACTTTCCTCCATTCATTTCTAATTAATTCAACCTCATGCTGCTTACTTTGTCCTATAATGACACTACCTACCTATAATGCACTATGTCCAATATAGACATTACACATCTATCCACTCTATCAAATGATGCTAATATAGTGAATCTACTTTTAACAAATAGTGCCCATCGACTCCTACGCTTGTGCCCTATTTACAACCACCATTGTTTGCATCCACACCTATGGCTTGCACCTTTTATATTATCTACCATTGTCATGCCTTACACCATTTGATCATTTGCCATTGTTGTGCTTATTCACCATCACCTACCACATCATCACCCAATTGTGGTTACATTGTTGTGTATGTAACTATTGCTTAATTGTAGCGTACAATTACAAGCCACATCAAATATGTCTTGCCCTCTCCTTGTTTTTTGTTTTATTTTGGCTTGTGAAACCAAAACAAAAGTAGGAGAAAAAACAAGAAAAGGACAAGGACAAGGATACGAATAGAAGAAGAAGGGGAGAAAAAGGGAGAAAAATTTTCAAAAGAAGAAGGAGCCTATATTTTTTAAAAATTTATTCCAATTTTTCTATGTTTTCAAATTCTAGAAAAAGATGTCAATTTTTTTGTTTCCTCCCCCTCCCCCCCTTTATTTGAAAAAGATTGTTTTTGGTCTTTCTTTCTTCTTTTTCTTCAAAATTCTAGAAGAAAAAAATTAATTTTTGTTTCCATTTTCCCTATTTTCCTTTAATTCTAAAAAATGAAGAGTTTGTTTTTAAAAACTACCTTACATATACAATTTAATATTTATTATTTTTAACTTTTAATTTTAGGAGGAAGAAGGTTTTAAGTTTTTTTAGAAAAAGTTATTAGGGTCTTTTACAATTTAAGTTTTTTTTTTTTTTTTTCCCCCTATGAGTGTGATATAGGATTTGCAACAACATTGATGATTGATGAACAACATGTTGCCTCAATAGATGCAGTTTGAATTGACCCATGAATGTGTGTTAACTCCAATTATATAATTTAATTAGTAATTATAATATAATTTTATTGTAAATTGAATGTGCCTTCACACCAAAGTAATGAATCTAACTCAATTGATGCAAATGATGATTGGGGTGTACAAAGAATAAATGGTAATATAATTATCATTTTAGCTTATACATTTAGTAGACATTTTTATGAAACATCATTGGTTTTACAATATTTTTTCAATTTTATGAAAATATCTTTGAAATAGAATGTGAACATTTGGGTTGAATTTCTTAACTTCATACTTGTGTTGTTCCCTTTTGTAAATTATGATCAAATTTATAAAAAAAAAACCTCAACCTCAATTTTGATCACAATGAAATGGAGGTTTTGGGGTTTTAGTTATTTATATTCTATAGTACTTAATAATAATGCCATGGGCAAATAAATTGTAGTGTCTAAGGTTTATGCAACATTTACATAATTTGATGGTAGTAGTCAAATGTAAACCAATCATTTTTCTTTTCATTTCAATTTCAATTGTTGGTTCCAAAGGGGCAACCAAAGGAGCAAATGAAGATCTTTAAGCACCCAAAATAACTCGAAAGGATTTATATTATTGGGTTAAGGTGGGGTCAAAGAGGGTGTGCAAAGTTGGCATGTGCTCCATTATACATGCTATGAAGTGGTTGCTCACCCAACACCTCAAAAAAGTGCATGATCTCATGGCAAAAACAACCAATTATGGTTGTCTTTTGATTTGTGAGGGAAAGCCTCATTGCCATAACCATGTTTAGATGAATGCACGCATCTTAAGTGATGTCCATGTGATTTAATGTCGTAATGACCAAAAGGTGTCTATTTGAGCTCATGCAAAGGCTTGTGCAAAATGGGATCACCTCTAATTACTTACAAAATGGAAATATGAAGTGAGGAAACCCCTTTTGGTGTGGTTAATTTCCAATATTGTTGAAATGTTTGGGCATTCAGATTTGGGGCATTGGGACACATTGAAAAGGATGAAAATTTGTAAACCATCATTCACATCACCGAATGTGTGTATGTGAAAATGGTGAATATGGCATGGGATAACATATATTATGAACTATAGTCGAATAAAACAATCAAAAAATGAAAAATTAGTGCAATCATCAATTTCCATGAATTTGAGATGAATCGTGGATGGTGTGCCCTCATACCCACCCATTTCCTTCTATAAAAACAAAAAATGGTTTAAGGTTTTTTGGAATTTCAATGCTAAATGTGGGTTGTTGCTTAATACAAATTTTGTGAAACCAATAAAAATGAATTCATGGTGATTATGATTTGTCTACAATTGGAGCATCACCACACCTATACCCACAAGCATGCAAAAAATGTGGCAAAAGTGGCAATAGCCTATCACCAAGTGCATGGATGAGTGATGTGGATGGTAGTTCAAGATATAATTCTCCCCTAATAAGGGATTAAGGTGTGGGTAGGATTATATGTAATGGACATTTTTAGCACACTTTTATAAATTCAACAATTTCCATCCACCTATCATGCACATAAAGATCAAGGTTTGCATTTGAGAACATGATCCCTAGTGACATCTAAATATATGTAAGCATTTTTGGTTTTTAATAAATCTTTTTGTCTTGGGCTCAAAACCATCTATTATTGTTACATTATAATTTCACATCTACATCGTTAAAGTTTAAGATTTTTAAGCAATACCTATATAATGTCTTGTAAAATCCCCATGATGTAACAAAAAATTTGCAATGTTTGTTTTGGGCACTCAATACAAATTGGGTTCTTGGAATCATGTGTAATACTTCCATATGGGTCACAAAATATGCCTTAACATTTTAAGAAAAGTTTATAATATTCACTATAGGTCACAAAATAAGTGTTGGTATATTGGGGTTTTATTATCCTTTTACACCCCAATTTGAAAGGATGCAGTTATTACACTTTAGGATTATGTCTTCAACTAATAAAATATGAACTAAAGTCAACTCATTTTCATTGGCACCCATGTGCATAGGACAAAGCCACTATTTTAGCAAATATTTGCATGTGAGTCATGAAAATAAATGTTGGGTTTGGAACCAAACCATTTTAAACATGGTGGTTTATGGTTGATGTGGCTATTGCATTTTTATATTGGGTCTTTCAACTAAAATGGAATAATTTTCATAGGTCTTTATGTGTGAATATTGCATCATATAGCTTGCCATTCTAAGAATGTAATACCTACATCCTAGGGTAGACCATAAATGCCCCATGAATAGTACCTATATTGTTTTAAATATTCCTTCAATGTGCATGGTAGACTTCACAATACCAACAAAAACCTTTTAAAATGTCAACCATGGATTTTGAAGCAATGTGCAATACCCACATAAAGTGTGTGTTATATCATCACCTTGCTAGTTGTGCATTGCAACACCTAGTTGCAATACTCATAATCAACTTTATCTTATATGGCATATTGAGGTTGATAGAAATACTAAAGAAATGGTGTAGATTAGATGTGGGGTATGACATGGCCATAATATAAATATCCCTTATGCCACATTGAATGTTAATTCATATTCTAACCAATATGATCTTTATTACCAAATGAATAGGACGTCTATTTGTGATAATTTTATTACATGCTTTTGTGTGTTCAAACATTGTTTTGAATGCCAATCCGTCAACCATGTAATTGAATTCCCCAAACCATTTTCCATAATGTGGGGCACCAATTTTTAATGCAATGATTCATTTGCCTTTGTTAGGCAAATGTTTCAAATATTTGATGCCAAAACTTTCATGTGTGAGGTGACATGGTCATAAAACACTACCCTTACTTGCTTGCATTTTTCAATGATTTCGTGCATTATAAGACCCAAACGAGTTAAGGTTTTCTCCATTGGTGCATTTGAATTTGGATTCTCATAAGATCTTCCTACACTATCCATACTAGATAAGAAACTCAATTTAATTTGTATTGGTAATATCAATTGTTTTTTCCTCATTTTTAATAAACTCATCATCACCATCATTGGAAGAGTTCTTATCATCTAAAACATGTTGTGAATCCACACACATGGGTGCCAATTGTCCACAATCAAATCCATACCATGTTTTGTGCAATACTCAATGATATCATCATTGTGTAATATTGATGAAAATAATCACAATCTAATGCTTGCATAAATTCCCTCACAATGCCCACTCACATTGCAACATGCATGTTGAAAAATGGATGCTTCACTTGGAACATGACATTGACAAGGCATTGGTTCCACACCACCCTAACACCATTGCTTTCAAGGGTTGGTTGTGCAAATGGGCAAGCAAGATCAAGGTTACTTTCTCCACATTTTCTAACAATGGTCTCCATGACCTTGTTATTTTTTAACCTTCTTTTTCATCTCCATTGTGTGCATGTAGTGGCATGTGATGGTCATGGTTAACAATTAACCTCCAAATCAACCAATCAATTTAACATCCTTGAAACCTTTTGTGTCAAGAAAAGATCAACATTTTTGGGCACAATGGTACAACTCAGTGTTCATCTATTTGTTTTTATTGGAATGAATCACTTGTCATCCACAATTCCAAAACAATGTACACATTGCAAGAATTAAATATGGCCACCGGAAAAGGCAATTCAAGAACAAGATTACAAAAAAGGTTAGATGATCTAAAACATGACAAATTGAAATGATCACATACCAAATTGCCAATAATAGGTCCAAAAAAGGTCCATGCATCACTAAACGAGTGTTGATTGAAGCTTTAGTTCATGTTTTGTCTCCCATGTTCTTTGAATGCATTATTGCCTTCATCACAGTTCATGGTTGTGTAAATCACAACATGGAGGTCATGGAGGATTGCACCTCACACTTCAACATCTTTGATTTTTTTTATTACACATAATTTCCAAGCTTCTAGGACATGCCAACAACAAAGGAAAATAGGGATAAGGTCCATTGTCCAAATGGTCCTATGCATGCACAATGAGAAAAAAAAAAATTGGTTGGGTATATAAACATCATAAACATGAATAGATTTCAATAATTAATGAAAAATCATCAAGCACAATGTTAAGTTAAAATGTATAAAAGGTTGGTTATTCATTGTAATGCCTTTAGTTCTTATGGGGCATTATCAATAATCAAACAAGAGGATTTCCAATTTACATGAATGACAACATCTTTGCTTTTAGAGGTTTTAACCACTCAAGAAAATCTTCAACTATTTATTGACTCATAATCATTCATGCTAGAAGAACATTTGTGCAATCAACATCAATACCCATCAAAATGAGCAAAAGAAACTTCATGTCATTGGTGCCAAATGTGGCATCCATTGAAATAATATTGTTGTGGCCACATGAAAACATCAATTGACAGTGAATTGATTTTTATGATGTTAATTGTGAATGGCATTTGTATCCCATTGATTTCACTAATTTCATGGAAGTAGAAAATATCCTTTGAGTGTTGGAGAGCCCAAGATTGAATAAAAATGTTGGGGTTCTTATGCAAATGCCAACTCTTTTTCGTATGCATTTAGTCCAAATAGGCAATGTTTCATGTCTAATGAAATCAACCCCCATCATGGCCTCTTCAACATTTTTATTTGCCACCAAATCATTTTATGCTTGTCATATATTTGTTTGCTTATGTAGCCCAAATTTAACTAAGTCTAGATGTGATCCTTTAGGACTTGTGACATTCGTGGGGTGTAAAGAGACATGCAAGCAATAGATCCAAGGTCATGTTCGCCATGTGTAGGTGACTCACTTGCTTGCATATGAAATCTATGGTAGAAAACTATTTCTATTACATTGGGCTATGTGTGGGTGAAAGCACATTAAGGTGTCACAAAATTGGTGGCAAATGGTGTACATCAAAGCCATATGGATATTTAAATGATACTAAAGTTAATATGTTTTCCAATTTCCAATTCCATGTCATGATTCTATAAGGAATTAAAAAAAAATCTCGAAAGATAGTTCAAGAAAATAATCTAAAAAAACTTTTAAAATAACTATAGTTTTTGAATCTATGAAAAGTCCGTAACACAATAAATTGAAATCATATTGCACTTATTCATTATATTTTTAGCTTTTAGAACATTAATCATGTTATATCCCAAAATTTCAAATACATAAGACTAATAAATTGTAAAATAAAAGTCCATATTCATGGGTTTTATAGGTGTGGCAAAATGTGTTTTCAAAATTCAAAAGTCCATTATTTATTAGCTATCTACAATTTTAAGTTGATTTTTTCATTCTTGGAAGTTTGATTATGATAGCTTTAGATAAATGAATCTTATTATTATTATTTTAATGCATTATTATTTTATTTATTTTCTTGTATCTAAGAAATATAGGAAAAATTGCCATTGTGATGTCCATATAAGGTCATCATAATGTGCAAACACATGTGTAAAGTCTCATGTTTAAAAATGAAACCAAACAATTTCACTTGATAAACTAAATGTGGTGAAATCATCATGGTGGTCATTCGATCCATACCACATTGGTACCTAGGCAAACAAAAACAAAATGTATGATTTTTTAATGTATGAACTAAAGAAAATAAAAAAACAAAAGCATTGATGTTTATCATGGGTGGTTAGAGTGGTTTTTGATAATTGGACATTTGACATTCTTTTTTGGTGGGAAGTTTTATGTATGTTGTACTCCATTGAGGTGCCCATATCCCCACATGCACATTCTAAAAGGGCTTATTCACAATAGGGGTTCTAGAAAAAGGACTCAAGGACTTTTGTGGGGCTATTTTTTGCAAATAACATTTACTTGAAACAAATTTAAATGAGAAAAATTAAATAGTCCAATTTAAGATAATTCATGTGGCGGTGGTGAGTTTTAACATTCTTACATAATTGTGTATGGATATTTTAGTTTATAGCCAGAAATGTAAAAATTTCCAGAAATTCCAAAAATGAGTTTCAATGGACAACCAAACATATTTTTTGGGAAGATTTTTTCTGCACATGTGACCTACATTTCAAGCTAGACATTTTGAACCCATTGAACATTATTTTTTTGTCAAATGGTTAAAAACAAATCCTTTGCTTATAGCCCTTTCTTTCAAAATTTAAAGATTTTGAAATTTTTGTATAATTTGGTTTTTTCATCAAGTTCATATAATGAACATATACTTTCATAAGAAGGGGCATGTTTTTGTTGTACAAAAAGTTTGAAATAAATTGTATGACTTTATGCATTCCTTTTGATTCCTTTAAAAAAAATTGCAGTTTAGGCATTTAATATAGTTAGTTTACACGACTCAAAATGACATTTACATAGTATACAAATTATTTTTTAACATTTTTATTAATTTAACGAAACATCATTTTATCTATTCACATACAACAATTAAATACAACTATAATAATGTAAAATAAACAAAAATCCAAAGTTATCATTTGTAGTCTTTAAATACAAGTCATTGTTTTTTAGTACCCTAATTGTGAATAACCCAAAAGCTTCAAGACACAAATAGATGGAATATAAGCAATTTCAATTGTCACTTTGTTCTAACATATTCTAATGTTTCACATTAAGTTGGTGTTTGAAAATTGGGATTTAATGGGATTTTGAACCTCAATTGATTGGGACTTTCGAATCCTTCCCACGTTTCAAGATCAACATGATGTGTGCATGCACCAAAAGATTATTCATATTAATTCACGATTAAACAAAAAACCCTAAAATAGGATTTAAAGCTTGATGTGAAGAAACTTAAACCCTAAACAGTTTTAGTGGTAGATGTTGTAAAGATTAATAATTATATAGACATATGTACAAATGTCAAACAAAATAATCTTTTAAGAGTGAATTATGAATTAAAATTCAAAGCTAATGAAAAGTAAACAATGAGTGAAACAAGAAGTTATTCGCTTACCATTACAGTAGTCTCTCCAATTTGAGACCCTTTTTCAATCACCTTCAAAAAGTATAAAATGGGTCTTGTTCCATATATGTGTATATGAAAAATTTCTCTCAATTGATTTTAATTAGTATAAAAAAATGTGCAATTTTTTTAAGTGTTTATTTTCTCCCAACCTCCAAATTTATCAAGCCTATTGTTTAATTGAATTAAATAGATCATGCATTTAAAAGTCCAAGGTGAAGGCAGAAGTTTAGAACCAACACCAAAAAAACTTGTGACTACAATACCCACATTTGAGGTTAATAATTTATTATCATCAAGGCTTCAAATAAGACTTAAATAGTTATCATGACTTCTTTGCAATACTTGCATTTTATGTTATAACTTCATTAATTGAAATTGACAATGTGCCAATGCTAAGTAGTTACAATGATGACTGGGTAGACAAGTTTTTCCAAAAGGTAAAAGTTAACTAGGAAAATAAAAAAGTTTTGCCGAGAAATAAAAGTTTAGTCAAAAATTGAAAAGGATTTGTCAAAAAGTTAAAATTTAATAAAAATAAAGAATTTTTTTTAAGAGATAAAGGTTTAGCAAATAAAAAATAAAAGGTGGATAGGTAAAGGGGTTTGATTTTTAGTTGGTAGGTAGGGCCAAGATGTAGGCTAACATGGTAACTAGGTTAGTAGGGTAGCTAGGCAGGAACGTAGCTAGTGTAGTAAGTAGGTCAGGGTTGGGAAATAAACGGCCCTCCAAAGAAAAATGGGTCAAAGGTCAGCAGTCCAAAAAGGTTGACTGTTTAACAATGTTGATTAACACAAGGTCAGGAGTCGGATGAAAAAATGCAATCCATCCTATGGACGAATGGCTAACTGATGCATTGGTGGGTGCTGCTTCCCTCTGGTCGTGCAGATTTAACATGACGTGCAGCAAGGGGGCCCATTTTTTTTTCCCCCAAATTTGTGAGATGGGTGGACTGGAATCATCCAGAAGAGGCATTAGCCAAATTTAGCTACAGTTCAAAGATCAAAAGTGAACACTTAAATTGGAAGACTGCAATATTATGGCAGCATCCTAAAAGCTATGGTCTAAATATGGCGATTTCAACCCTTTTTCCTCTCAAAATATGACGACTTTGTGCCATTTTTTAAATTCAATTTGTTTTTGTCACCAAGTGGCTAAATTTCGCCCACAAAAGAAGAAGAAGAAGCTAGTAGGGGTGCGATGTGAACTATTCTCAGTTAATCAGTCCATCAGTTAGCTGACAGTAATTTCGTAGTGAGCTGCAGTCACGTCACTGCAGTCTGGGCCCATCAAGACTCTAGATCTCAGCAGCTTTTAGTTTTGCTTGCCCTGGCCAGGAATATTTTTTTGGGGCTAAAAATCACCAAAATGCCACAAATTTTTCTGTAAAAGAAATATTCTTCACAAATTCCCTTTTTTTAAATGAAAAAGATCGCCTAATTGGAACAGAGAACTTCTTTTTTTTTGCAGGAAGGTGTCACCACAATGTTCATGTCTACCGATTAACACACATTTTAAGAGTTCTCCATGGAAAAGAGTCACCAGTTGAAGACTAAATCTGCATTCAAACTCAAAACCTATTTTCAAGCTAGCTATTATCACTGCTGCCTGCGGACCTGCTGCTCTCAGCACATTAAAAAAGATCGCCTAATTGAGACAGAGAACTCCTTTTTTTTTTAGGACGGTGTTGCAACATTCATGTCTACTGGCTAACACACATTTTAAGAGTTCTTTCTCCTTGGAAGTCACCAGTTTAGTTGACATCTAAATCTGCATCCAAATTCAAAACCTATTTTCAAGATAGCTATGATTACTGCTGCCTGTGGACCTGTTCTCAGACATTGGGTTTTTTTTTTTTTTTTTTTAAACCTTTTTGAAACACAGCCGCAGACCTGACCACCGAGCCGTTGGCAGCCCCCAAGTCAGGCTTAGTGACAGAGGGTTTTCATGGGCTCTTTGAACCTTAAGTGTAGTAGCTTATGCTGGCCAATTATTATTTACCTCAGGTCAGCAGCTTTAGTTTAGCTTCTGCTCGCTAAGGGTTATCACTGTCAAAGTGAAGGCTGGTTCACACAGGCCAAAACCACGTTGTTGTCGGATCCCAACTTTAGGCATGTCCAGGTGTTGTTACGCGGCTTATCTAGTTATGGGTTCACAAACAAAAGCTATGGAGAAAAGGACAAAAACATTTTCAGTAGAAATGATGGTGTTTGCTTAGAATTGAACATCAAAAATTGAATGGGGTCCATTACTTCATGAGCACACCATGCACTCTTAAGAAACCTTTAAAAGTTGAAAGCAATGGGGACCATATTATTAAGGTTCTCTCAATCTCTGATAATATGAACCCACCCCCTTAAAAAAAAGCCCAAAGTGACTTAGGACTCTATAAATTCCTTAAAAAAAAGTTCCGAGATAACTTTAAATACAGAGTTACAAGCAGGCCCTTAACAATTACAAAATGTGCATGTGTAGCTAAGGCCAGTGTGAACTAAAAATTGACTGCTCAACAACGAGCGAACGCCAGTGTGTGAACCAAAAAGCTGGCAGGTCACCAGCGAGCGAAGAGCAGTGTGAACCAAGAAGCAGCTGATCCACGCTGTTGCAGTGGCAGCAGCCGGCCATTTCAGCGTGTGTGAACCAACCATGTTGCTCATAAATGTAACTACTTCTAAGTAGTAATGCCATCTGCAATAGCACTAGTTTTTAGTACCTAATGGTGATGCAATCTGCAGTAGCACACATAGTAACAACCAAGGAGACGATTCGTAGTGTAATTTGAGGGTGCCTTACACAGTGCAATTTCTCGCTCACTCCTGGAGCCGAGATCTTAAGTTTCAGCTCCCTAGGGTGGGGGCCTCAAGGAGCCCGGATCTTAAGCATAAACTCCCCAGGGTGGGGCCTCCAGGACCCGGGATCTTAAGCATAAAGTCCCTAGGGTGGGGGCCTAAGGTATCACCCCGTTTGTTTCTAATGGGAGAGTACTGCTTTTAGTGCCTTCCTCGGGTTCGTTAGACTTTGAATGGTAGCTGGGTCACAGCTAAATGCTGTGTATCAGGGATCTATGATCAAGCTGCTAGCTAGACTACTGTGTGTGGGCGCACTCACTACTAGATAGCACATGATCAGGACATAGCTCGTGCGTAGTTTGTGATCGCACAGATCAGATCGGTAAGCTCTAATGATATCTTGTGATTCAAAGGAGAATTATTAGCAACAAGATCTCAAACTCTCTGTGCAACTTCTCCGACTCGCACCCAAAGCTTTGATCGATTAAAATCCCTCTAGTATTTTGCAGTCGCAGGGCGCGAGGTACACCAGAGTATTTGCAGAGTCTAAGTTTTGAAGAAGCCCGGCTGCTTGTTGATCTCATCATTTTGTTGTGTTTTATTCCTGCAGAACCGACGAGTACTGGGTGCAGCGGCTGGCCTTGTTGATTGTTGGTAAGTAAGTAAATCCAGGCCTATAAAATAGCCTCAGGCGTCTGGACTAGTACTGGTGCAATCGTTTGATGCCTTGATGTGCAGGCAAGACATAATTGCAGTTCTTTTTTCTTTTCCTTTTCGTGCACATGTGTGTGGGTGTGGAAGAGGTGGTCGGGAGATCAGTATCTTGCTTGTTTACCAATGTGCAGGAAGGCCGCTCGTAGTAGTCATGTTTACACACACTTGCAAAGTTTTTCAACTTCTTATAGTCCGCATGAGTCGAATGCTAGCTGCACATATGTGCTTCGTGAACCTCGGAGAAAATCTTTGTTTCTCCGCACATTGTCCACTGTTTTTGAAGCTCACGAAACGGACCCTGTGTTATATGTACATGTGCTGTCCTTTAGGTTACAATATTATTCACAGGCGAGAGGTACACCAGAATTGCAGAGTCTTTTTGAAGAGAGTGTCAATCTGACATATGATCAGACATCTGAACCTTGCGAAACTGTTTGCTACTGCAGATGAATCTAGAGAAACTTGCTCTCGACTTGGAATTTGAAAATCTAGTAGTGAGCTTCTGGACACAAGTCGCCCGGCAACTTCACTCTAGAGAAGCTGCGCGCTAGTACTAGGGTCCATCAGTCAGCAAGAGCTGCAAAGGAAGCAAATTTCTCATATTTCTTTGCGACCGAAGGTTGCTCAATCTACTAGGAAGAGAACATGTCAGTCCCAGATCTGCTTACTGATCCTAACGCAGTACTACTGGACCGCGCACAATGGCGGCATGGTGTGGCCCCTGACTACACAAAGGCAAACGCCAGTTTTGCAGCTGAGAAAACCAAGGACTGGGAGAAAGGATCGCTCCAGGACATGGTTTCCAACTTGGTCAAGAACTGGGAAAAGGAAGCAAGCTATAAGGTAAGACATGTTTCTCAAAGAAGCTACTCAGGAAAAAAGAATGAATAAATGAATAAATTGCAAAACAATAGTCTATTGTACTTGATCATGCAGGCGCCTCGTATGAATTTCCCTGATCATGAAGCACTAGGACCTTCAAATATTGGAGATGTATAGCCCACAAGCTAAGCTGATGGCTTAAAATAGCATGGAGCTAGTTACCAAAGTTCATTCCATTTTTCATTTCAATCCTCCAACTGCTCATGACTGCAGCTGGACCCCAGTGAGTGGCGCACAATCGACAAGGAGAACTACCGTTTCAGCTGCAATGGAGGACAGAAATACACTGTCGAAGACATGCTTCGCTTGGGGTAAACGTCAGCTGAGATTCAATCCAACTACAATATGCATCATGAATATGAGTAGAGCTTACTGCTGAACTAGAACAGTCTAATTATTACTAAACTCGAGATACTCTAGTAGCAGTCTATATACGGCGATGTAACAACCTCGGAGAAAAATCCCTGCAGGAAGCCGAGATTTCGTTTTTGTAATTTGCACTTCTCAAACAGGGCATTCACAGTTGTTAAGCCGAGTAAGGCACTTGTGTTAGGGGATTATGCTGTGGACCTTGGGCTCCTGAGGTATCTGGACTTTTGAAACAGGGAGTTCTGGATTATTAGGCTAGGTAAAGGCCTCATCTCTGTCAGGGATTATGCTGTGGACCTCAGGGTCTGCCCTTGGGTCTCACAGCATAATCCCCTGACACAAGTGCCTTACCCGATAAGTGTAAGAAAACGATTCTAGGAGCTTATTTTGCTGAACTAGAACGCTCGATACTAGTTGCAGTACTTTGACAAAGAGAATCCCTTTTAAACTTTCTAATTAAGTTACTATGGATATTCTAATTTTGTGGATGTATTGCAGGACCTATAATGCTCTGATCGGAGACACAGAGCTCTACTCCGCCACGAACACAGGTCCAATCCAGTTCCTTGCCTCTTACGGCAGCTTCATACGCGACTACTCTAGCTAGCCCTAATTACATATCAATCTTAATTAATCCATATTGTGATTAATTAATAAGCAGATGCCTTAAAATTTGCAGCTGCCAATATCGTTATAATTAACTTGCACCGCGGCATGCACTTTTCAATTTTCGTAGTTGTAATATTAATTAGCTAATTATCTACTGCATCAAGATTATGAACTAGCAGAGTCATCACGAGTTAATTATCTTAATCCAAATTACTAATCATCATGATCTGATCATGATGACAAGTAGTATAAATAAACCGTGCAATTCTGAACTTCAGATTTCGAGACTTCCCATGAGGTGTTCAGGAAGGCCATGCCTGAGGGATTTGCATGGGAGGTGCTGGACGTCTACTCCGGGTAAGTTAAGTTACTCAGTCACTGCTACCTTCTGTCCTTGGAGCATTAACAGGGAAAAGGTCCGCAGTCCTTCACTCCGCGGGGGGAAGTTACTAAGTTCTTACCTACTACTATCTCTTTATGCCATCTGTACAGAAAGTACTGCCACTTGTTGTTGTCCCTGCGAGCGTCTCTTTGAGATGTAAGTGCAACAAACAAACAAACAAACAAAACCATGATCATCACCTGTTGATTCCTGAACGTTAGCATGTCATGCCATGTTAGTTATCTAGCTCATGTTATGTATATAGCAGTGTTGTGCAGTTCTTTGATTTTTCAAAGAACCGGCTGGCTCGGGGGTTTTTTTTTGGAAAAAATCAGAGAATCAAAGAACCGGCTGGCTCTGGGAAAAACTCACAGAATCAAAGAACCGGCTGGTTCCGGGTATTTCAAAAAGCCGGCTCTTTCTTGGTTTTTCCAGGTTCTTTGGCTTTTAAGGTTTTTTCCAGGTCAGTTCCAAGGGCAGGGGTTTCAGAAAACAGGAACTGCTCTATATAACCGTCTGATAACCGAAAAGATCCAACACTGCCTCAAAGAACTGCCCAACACTAGTATAACCCTTATTACCCATAAAGAACTAGTAGATTAATTTTAGTACCCAGGGAGGGCACCCTAACATGCAGAATCAGGGTCTTGCAGGGATCTCCCTTTCAGGAAATTTCCCCATGAGATACCCCTTTCTTTATGCAGGGGAAGTCCCATTACCTAGAATCTTCCTTGCCTTGAGGTGACAGACCCTCAGGCTAACCGCCTCATGTCTGCCACCTCAACCCATGGAAGTCTCGCAGTACGGATTACATAACATGGCATGTTATGGGTGCAAAAGGTGTCTAGGCCAAGATTGTTTTTCAAACGGTTTTGTGATGTAGCCAAAGTGGTGATCATCCAAAAAGTAAAGTAGCCAAACTTGGCTATATACTAGATATGAAAGTTGAAAAGAAACATGAACCTCCTTTATTCTTGTCTACCTAGGCTACTGGAAGTCTAGAACTTATGATAAAAATCTGGTGATTTGGATTAAAAACCATGTAGTGATTTTTATTTGGTGGTGAAATACCCTCTTTTTTCAGACCACCAGAGGTGGCTTTTAAGTGGCGTCATTGGGGCAAGATGACCGGCAAATTGACATGCCCATTAGGCCATGGCACCTTGGAAGCAGAACCCACAAATGATACCATTGAAATCTTTGGCATGGCAATCGCAAAGGTGGAGCCTGAGAATGGATTCAAAATCACGGAGATTGAGATTTATTATGAGCCCAATCAGATCATGTCACAGCTGGTGAGTTGTTCATTCAAAATTTGCATTGCATCATATTTGCATTTTGCAATTGCCTGATTTCATGTTGTTGAACAATTTGCTTATAATTAAATTTGGTCCACTCCACTACCCATATGTTTTGCAAACCCTAGTATTTTCTTTGCTGTTTAGAATTAGATTGTGCAATGGGAGGTTAACCCAACCTTAAAGGAATGTTTTCAAGAATGCCATAATCTGACTAGCAGGGCTCACATATTTTCATCTTGCAAGGCTGGTCACAAACATTTTTCTATGCCTTGTTGTGCAGGCTGGGAAAGCCAAGAGAATTCTGGTGATGGCTTAAGGCATCCATGGATCCATTTTCTGAGGTACATTTGCAGACATAAATTTAGTGTGCATTTGCAAATGCATTCACAAGTTTCTCAGGTTTGATCAGACACCTATGTATGCATCTCTATATTTTTCAGCAATATTTCTTAAATGATTTACATTATTTTTTCTGAATCATGGAAAGAATACTCTTATAGTCTTTCTGGCTCTTTTAATGGACCAAATGGCCTGAAATTAACACCCACAAACTGAGGGTTTTGGGTTTGTAACACACACTAAAAAGAGATAATAATCTCCTACAAAAATCATGGGCTGAAATTTCTTATGGATCTTGAACCTATTACAAATTTGTGTACATCCAGAGACAATCTGAGGATTCACACAAGCACTTGAAGCTTGATGATTGTTTCCATTGTGTGATTCAGATTTATCTTTCAAGTGAAAATCTTTCCATATCTCTCTAGATGAATTGAGACTCTAAATAAAAGTACTGCATGCTAGTTGCATCTGTGAACCTTCCATAGCAATCTTCAATATTCCAAACATTTGGGTTTTAGTGTTGGTCTGCATCACAAGAATAATGCTCTGTTGAAGCCTAAAAAAGAAAAGAATAATCAAATGAATCCCATTACCACCTTTCATTTACAGGGTACAAAACATTCAAATCTCGATACCATATTTGTAGGTCTATGTAAATATATGCAACTTAGTTTTAGATTTCTCAAAATTGAATTAAAATGGTTTGGCATTTGGGCTATTTTTTAATGAATATTGGTATGTAAAAGCACATTAGAGTGGACCAAAAGTGGCAAATGAAGTTCAATTTGAAAGTCCATTTCCTTTGTATTTTAAGTCTAGTCCAATGAACTAGATTTTAAATAATTTTTTAAAATGATGTTTAACATGTTTTCCATGTCCAAGTTTGAAGCCACCTTACTCAAAACCTTTTTAAACATCTTTATTAAAAATGCATCTTTAAAAACATCAATTTACAATTTGAAATGAACTTTTACAAAATATTTCGATCATGATAGAATATTTTCACATATATGATATTTTCTTACTTTGATTTTTTTACCTTCAATGTTATCTAGCTTCAAAGTGTTATATGCCAAACATTTTGAATGCACTCTTCAAATTTCGTTACAAGCAATAAGACCATAACCATTAATTTTGGATTTTGACACAAAAGTTCACCAAATTTGTAAAGTTGCCCACTAATTGAATATTAATATTTTGGTGTTATTCTTTCAAAATTTGAAAGATTAAGATTTGTGTTTCACTTACTTGAGTCTAGAATTTCTTATGCTTATTATATTTCATTTGAGGTTTTAGAGAATAATATTTGTCAAACCAAAAAAAATTACCATTGTGACTTCCCTTAAAGTCCACAATAGTGTGCTATTACTTTGGCATTGTTGCAAAGTGAAGATTTTCATTCTTTGAGTATTTTGTGAGCGTATTATTTTTTGACTACTTTGTCAATTGCCAAATAGAAAACCATGAATTTCCACCAAGTTTGAACCCACTTTTGTACATCACAATAAATGTAAAATCAAGAAATTTTCATATGGAGTGCAATGAAATTAGTTCATTAGTAACCCTAGATGTTAATAATTATGATACAGTGTTAAATTGAAACCCATGGTGCTCAATGAGCTCTAGACAATAGCTCCTCTATAGTTATAGTTCCATGGTCAAATGTTTTTAATGATGTTGCTCAAGCGTAGTATTTATACATATTAGAATGCTTGGAAATATTTATGCTTGCAACTCCATTCATGAACTACTTCCCCCCCAATGAGAATAGTAGATCCCATGGGCAACACTACATGTTAAAATATGACATTACTTGAATAAAAAAGGGTATTGTTTGGGGTATTATGTGATGAAACTTTGATTTTTTCACCCTATTATTATCCAAGTTTTAATGTCCACATTTAATTCACCTTACATTCCACTTAAATTTTAAATCTGCATTAAACTTGGTACTATATATATGTTTGAATTTTTAGTTTTAGTTAAAGTCATGAAGAGTCATGAGGGATTCACAATCCATCCACATGTTCATATACCTTAAGCAAAAAGCTTTTAACCATAAGCAAAAAGCTTTTAACCATAAAAACAACCATAAAGACAATCTAAAGTAAAGTTGACAAGAGCAATCCTAAACAACAATCATTAAGTTAGTCCAAAAAACTTCCCCAACCCTTCATGATGTTATTTCCCTGCTTTGCAAAAAAATTGAAATTGTACTCAAAACTTTAGGAATTGTAAACCAAGTCACAAACTTTGAGTCACAAAAAAATAAATTGAACCTACTAACAACTTTAATACCTAAGTCCCTTGTACATGTATGTAATATATTTTTCTTAATTTTTTTAATACTTAACATTGATGCATACTAGATATTAATTATAATTTATTTGGTTTTGAGAATAAACATGATCCTATTGTAAAACCAATTGAATTATTACTTTTTCCCAACAACCAATATATAGGACTTTACATTTTTACTCACATAATTTTCAATTTCAAAAAAGGATGTCCCCACTAATAGGTAGTATATTTGGGAAGAAAAAAACTAAACGACTTAATGTGTAATGCCTCTCCTTAAAAAATGAAAGGTCGTGATTTCATTTTATGTCTACTTTGTGCAAAATGGGATAATAACACCCTCTCACAAAAAAGGAGTGAAAGTAGGTTGAGAAAAAAAATAAGCATAACATCTTAAGTCTTTAAAAAACATTTCATGTCATTTTACATATGGGAAAAAAATTTAAACATTATGTTTCAAAGAAATTATGTGTCCTATTTTTATGTTTTTTACAAATTTTATACGTTTTAATATCATAATTAGCCACAAATTTTGCAAGACAAAAAAAAAATTAACTTTTATGTTTGTTCCTTATATTTGTGATTTGCAATGTATATTTATGAAAGTTCGTGGTAAATTCTAAAACACTTTTTTTTTGTAATAATACAATAGCTTTATGATGTTCTTCACATGTACTTATGTATTAAAATGATCTTGTTGAGTGATAAAAGGAATTGATATATATATTGCTTGTTGTATTGACATTGCTTTGTGCATTTAAATGTGCTTAATTTGTTTATTTGTTTAAATGTTTCAAATCTTTCATACATATTGCATTTCTTGTGTTACAAATTTATCATCTTTTTGTCAAATAAGAAATGCAATAAGATGCAATCGCATATGAATTTAAAATAAATTATGCATCTATATTTGCTTCCCACAATGGTCCAATGAGTATGTTAAATACATTTGTAGGTATATCATTTGGTTTATGTTTGAAAAATAATGTTGGTTTTTGTAATGTACATTGTAGTGTGAGCAAATAAGTTGTTTCATCTATTTGTAATTCTACAAGAAATTGAACAAATGAAATTTCTAAACCCAATTTCATTTCAATGAATTTGTTAAATATTTGAATTGTTATATGATATAATTCTATCGTACAATTCTTTATATCTAAAGGTAATAATATTCTAATAAATTTCATTGGTGGTTATGGATATTGAAATCAATGGATTACTTGATTATTTTTTCTACATGTCTGTTCATGTTAATGTATTAAACTATTACAAATTTCATGTTTAAGTATGGTTTGATTAGTGGTTGGATCAATAAAATTTACAATAATTTCATTTAATGAAATACCCATTGCAAATTGAAGGGAGTTTTCTATCCATAATTATGGTCGTGAGTTAAACCTTTTTATTATATTGTATGATAAAAAAATAATCTTTGATTTTACAAAAAAAAATGTTAAAATATTTTAATAATTTTCAAACACTATTCATGCTATGTTCATAATATCATACACATGTCACAAGATCATTTTTAATAACTTGGATCTCTTTTGTCAAATGTAACTACATTTTTACCATAATGTTGAACATACAAATCCTTAAATGTTTTACCAACACTTGACTAGTTTTTTTTACTTGCAATAAATGTTACAAAAAATGTTGGAGTTTCAAATTATCTATCATGGCAATAAGATCTTTTTGAAATCAATTTAAATAATTGGGATTTGATGTTTTGACACAACTTAGTTTTTGATAACTTAAATCAGATTTTAATTTTTTGTTTAAATTGTCATTAGTTAAATTGTCATTAGTTGTTAACATGCAATCTAATAGTTTTTTTCAAATACACATTCATGCAAAAGATGATATAAAATGAATTACAAATTTGATTATTTTGAAAAAAGATGTTAGTTACATGTATGCAAATGTTTTAGTATTGCTTGCTAATTATTTAGGTTGCATTTTTTTGATATGAACATTGAAATGATGGTTTTGGATGTCCAAAAAACAATGTTGGAAAATTTATATTATAATTGTTGAAAACTTTCTAAAGGTGCAATTGTAAGTGATTTAAAATTATAATCAATCACTTGTTCCGCATCCAAAACGATTTGTACTAATGTGTCTCCACAATTTTCTTCTATAACATTTTCAAAACTATTATATTTGATGTTATAGATGTTATGATGTTTTTCAAATTCATCCTTTTGCAATTGATCATCTTGCTTTGTATTTGCAAGTTTTTCAAAACCTTGCCAATTTGGTTTAATTGAAACTTTTGCATTTATATAAAATGGAGTTTGACAAATTTGTTTTAATGTTTTGATAACAAGCTTTGGACGAATGTAACCTAAAAATATATATATTTGTATTCTATTTTATTTTTTACAAATATAGAAACTAAATAATCATCATACGATATTCATAATGATACATTTTGCAATAAATCTAAATTTGTTGAGACATTTACAATACTACCATACATTCCATATTGTCCATATCTACGTAATTGAAAAAATTATGCAAATGTAAGATGAGGTAATTAATAATGTGCAATTATTGGTGGAATTAATCATTCTTCTATTTTATTCAATATTAAGACAAATTCCATATTTCGTTTATTGTTTACAACATGGTTCTATAAGTTATGTCTAAAGGTTTTTTTAAATCAATATGTTTTTCAACAAGATTCATCAATATTTTATCATAAAGATCCACAACTTTTATAGAATTGAATAATTGTTTAATATATGATTGAAATGTATAACAATTTGATGTTCAAACCAAAATCTTTGACAACAATAGCAAACATTTTGAAGACCTCAATATATTGTTTACATTTCAGAATATGTTTATTATTAGATTTTGTTTCATCATTATTTTGTTAGACTAAAACTATGTTTTCTTTTTCTTTTTTTCAAAATATTTACATTTTTATGTAAATTTCACTATTTATGATCATTTCTTTCATTAGAGCAATTTTTTTCCATTTTCAAAAAAATTCAAATGTATTTTCCACCATGTCATTTTGGCAAATTTGCATTACATTCTAATTTATTTTGTCAAATGTTGAACAAACATTACTTTTGTTTCAATTTTTCTTTTACATTCAATATTTTTAAATGTTTCTTGATTTGTGTTATATTTAAACCTAAACGTGGATTTTCATGAACAAATGTTAATGCAATTTCATGTATTGTCCATTCGAAATGAGTTTTCATAGTTTTTTATAATACATTATTTAAATGGAAAGTCTAAGTAAATTTTTTTCATTTTGTAAAATGTTTTTTTGGGTTTATGATTTGTGTTCGTATCACACATTGTACGATTGTTTTTTCTATCATTATCTACAGTAATTCTAGAAATATTCATGTTATTTGAATCATTATCAAATAAGTGTGTAGGTTCAAAATGATTATTTCCATATACAATATTTAATATTGCATTGGCATTTTCATTTCTACTTTCATCATTATTTGGCCATTATTTTTATTCCATACATGAATTGAGCATTGTGAATACTTTGATGCCTAATATTTTGCTATAAAATCTCCTCACAACTCACCTTCTATTCCAAATTTTGACATTTGTTGAATATAACTTTTTTCATCATTCGCTTGCCCATGGTGCAAATTGTGTAAATACTTACTTCACAACTAAATACATGCCAACTCTTTCTTTAAATGCTTCCAAAACACCAAGTTTTAAACAATTTTGTGAATGTTGCACATTATTTTTATAAATGTTTTTGAATTCATTCGATATTTCAATAGGTCTGTTATAACATCAAACAAACAATCACCAACATTTTATTTTAAATTAATGATTTGTCACAAACCAAACTAATTCAATTTTTTATTTATATCTGTAATATACATGTTTTCCACTTGTTATAAATCTTATACTAAGTTTAATATTTAAATGTTGTTTTTTCTTTGCAAAAGTCTTTGAAATATTTGAATAACTATGATCATTTTTATTTCAAAAAAAAAATTGCAATTTTTAAATCTTTACAATGTCTTTGAATGTTGAATTGATAATTTCATTTAAGCTCTTTTCAAGTTTATTTATTTATTTAATAATGATATTTATAATCTAAATTTTATTGCAATACCACAATAATATTATGAATTTTAATAATATCAACACAAAATGTTCCACATTTAACAAATAAATTCAATGTACAATTTTTGACAAATTTTTTAAAAATTTCAAAATACCATTTTTACAATGTAGTTTTTGGAAAATATTATATTTATGTTTTAAGTATTTTTTAAAAACCAAATAAATTCTAATACAAAAAATCTATTTGTTGTAAAAGCAACATTTATATTTTGGTTAATTGATGTTAATTTCAATTTAACAATATCTTAAAGTATGAAAATTTACAAAATTTTAATGTAACAAGTGTAACATTGACCCAATAAACCCATCATTCAACTTTAGCCCAAAAACAAATCCCATTATTTATATTTTGTCCAAGTTGAGAACAAATTCCATCCAAGTCCAAAACAAATTTAATCCAAGCCCAAAAACATTTAGTCCAATACAAATCAAAATCCAAGAAGTAGTTCCTCATATTTTATACACAAGAAAACTTGTACACACAAATCAAACTTTACCAAGTTTCATTTTTTATCAATACGAACTAATAGCCTCTTTAAATTCTATTACATTTTTTGCCTTCACTATTTTTACAACATTTTTCACCATTTCTTGTTTTGTAAGTATTGTTTGCTCAACTTCTACATTTGTTCATGTACAAATTTTCGTTTCAAGACCTTTATAATCTTCATCTTACAATATTATGTCCTTCCACTTTTGCCTTTGTACTATTTTTAAAAAAAAATTAAGTATCCTACAACTTCTATTGTTGGGTTTATAATAAATTTACCTTTAGGCTTATTTTCTTTAAACAAACAAAGGAAAAACCATGCTTGGCTTTGAAATTTTTAGGGTTGATCAAATCATGACCAAATAAAAGTTTAATCTAGGTGTCACAAAGTACACAAGCAAATCCTCCCCATTTTCATGTTTAATCTTACAACTAATGTGACGTTAACTTTCAAATACCACAATACATTTACAATTATAATAGTAGTAATTAGCATCTTTGCTTCTCAACGAAAGCAAGTAGCATTTGCTATAGAAATTTTCAATGCATGATGTTCCAATTAGGATCACAAAGGTTCCAACCACCTACAAGGAAATATTTAATAGCTTTAGTTCTAAACCGAAAACATTTTCCTCTTAAGTTTGTTAACAAACAAAACCATATAACCTCTAAATGCATTACATCAAAATTAATGGCCAAATATAGGCCCTCTATTTTCTAACTATGAATTTTAATTAGCTTTGGAAAAACATCAACATCAGGGGCATGGATAATAAAAATACTATAACATCTTATCAATAACTATTATTTACCATAGATAAAACTTTCAATGTTCTTCACCAACAATGTTGTAGGTCTGCTAATGATGTACAACTTCACAAGTTATATATACTATGCATGAAATTCAAGGGAAAAAGATTGTGCTTGCACATCATTAAGACAAACCATCAACTAAAACAAGAATGAATGACTTTGTAGATCACTCATAAACAACAATCACAACCATTTCGAAATCCCCAATAGTTCTAAATTATTCCTATGCATGAATTTTGCAATGGAATGAGAAACACAAAATGTAAAGAGAGTACAAATGGATCAATGTTCAATGATAGTAACAACCCCAACTCTCAAAACAAATTCTTAATCGCCTTTTTCAAATTTATTTTAAATTATCCCCAAATTTCATAATCCTTACAAAAGATCTTGCATTCATCCAAGGAGAAAATGTAATGACAAAGTTGGATTTGAAAATCAAACTAATTATCATATAACCAACAAGATTATCATATAACCACTACCAACCACATCATAAGACCCATATCAATTTAAAATGTAACTTTCAAAAGATGCAGTCAACATTCGTTGATCGACATTTGTAATACCAACAACATTCAAAGATAAAGCTCTCTTCCTACTTGGGCTTGTAGCAAATTCTGCCACAACAACATTGAACACTCAAAAGACCAAAACACTATGCAAAAAATCACAACATTGCATAATTATTAAACTAAAATCCTAAACAATGTTCTTTCCAAATTACAATAAACACCATATTTTCAATGTTCCCACACTTAATGTTTCTACCACCATTAAATTGTGTTTTAATTCACTTTGTATTTCACTAGATTTTGAATGAACTTGGACAAATTTACCATGGTGAAAGTGGCCAACCCTTTAATGAATTCACTAATAATTAATTGAATTCATTGATAATTAGTTCATTAACAATTAATTGAATTCATTAATAATTAATTCATTATACTAGTCTCCTATTTCATAACTAGGTTAGGTTAAACACCTTAAAATTTAGGTTAAGTCAAAATACTTAAAAACTTAAGCTAAGCTAAATTAGGCATCTAAGAACTTAAGTTAAGTTAAGACACCTAAGAACCTAAGTTATGCACCTAAGAACCCAAGCCACCTAGTCCATCAACTTGAAATGTGAGTTTGAAGGTTTGAACCCTTCACGTCCCATCAATTCCATGCATAACAAACAAGTCCTTAACCATTGAATCAATATTTGAATAAATGAAATGATTTGTCACCACACATTATTATGCACATTCTTTTCATAATTTATGTGTAAGTTACCATAAGTTAATTTCTTATGTTAATCCCAATTTATTCATGGTTAATGTAAAGTATTTAAAATTATTTTTGAAATACCATATGCTAGGATTTTACATTAATCCTAGGTTATTTAAAATTAATTTCGAATATTTTAAGATATCCACCTCATGTTATTTTAGGCTATTGTATCTTACTTTATTTTAAATAATTCTATATTAGGTTTTTTTAAATTATTCTAAGCTATTTTCAATCATTTGTAGGATATTCCACTTTGGTTATTTTATATTATTGTACTCCTAGTTATTTTCAACCATTTTAAATTATTTTATTATAAAATGTTTTAAAAAAATTTGCATTCAATTATTTCGGTTATTTTAGGTTATTTCTCCCTAGGTTATTTTTAAGAGATTATTTTATACATTATTCTTGATTAGTTTTTACAATTCCAACCCAAGTTACTTAAACCATTTTACTATACATTATTTTTGGTTATTTCAGGCTATTCCAGCCTAGGATATTTTTGGGTATTTTAAATTATTACACCTTGGTTTATTTTAGGTTATTTTACTTTAGGATATTAAAAATTATTTAAAATTATTATTGGTTATTTTGTAATTTTTGTTGGTTATCTCATTCTAGGATATTCTAAGTTATTATACCTTGGGTTATTTTAAGTTATTCCACCTTATGTTATTTTCAATTACTACAAGTTAATTCACAGTAGGTTATTTTAAATTATTGGACTTGATGTTATTTTTGGTTATTATAAGTTATTCCGCTTTAGGTTATTTTTAACTATTGAACTTTAGTATGTTATATTTGGTTATTCTAGGTTATTTTACCTTAATTTATTTTAATTTATTCCAAATTATTTTGGTATAAGTTACGATATATAATAACTTTAAATAGCTTAAGGTATAACTTAGAATGACCCAAGATAATTTCAAATATGAAAATTGATAATAGCTTGGGGTAAAATAACCAGAAATAACCTATAATAATTTAATGTAAAATAACCTATTATAATTTATATTGGATTAACATATAATAATTTACAATAACCTAAAATACCCTAAAATAATGTATTTTGGAATAATTTTAAATAATCAAGAATAATTTAAAATACAGTAATCCAAGGTATTTTTAAAAACATCATCAAAATAAAAACATTCATTATAATGAATTACTTCAATTAATAGTAAATGATTTCAATTAATAATGAACATGATGAATATATAATGATCTTATAATGACATAATTTTAGTTAATCAACAATTTATTATTAAATAATAATTAATAAATCATTAGCTAGTTATTTCATTATTAATTATTTGATAACTAATAATTTATTGATATAATGATACATAAATAACTAATAAATTTTTATTAATTATTGACAACTTTTTGTTTTATCAAAGTTTAGTTAACTTTTTGTTTAGTTAATGTTTAAACAAATTTTAACCAAATATTAGTTTAACTAATGTTTAGCCAAGGTATAATCAATCAAAATTTAATCGATGTTTAGTCAAATTTTGGTTTAACCAAGGTTTTAGGGTTAATTAAACCAAATTTAAGTTAAACTAAATTTTAATTTAACCAGGTTTTAGTTTAGCCAATGTGTAATCATGTTTTAATTTAGCCGATGTGGAACCAAAATTTTAATTTAATCAATGTTTGACCAAATTTTTGTTTAACCAATGTTCAACCAAATTTTGATTCAACAAATGTGTAACCAAGTTTTAGTTCGGTAGGTAGGTAGGTAGGTAGGTAATGTTTAAATAGGTAGGTTGTTTTATTAAGATGATTTTATTTTATTTTGGGATTAAAATGTTTATTGTGCATATTTAGTTATATAGTTTACAACATTGAAAAAACAAATGATACGATATTTTAAAAGTTAATTATAAATTAATTTGTAATTAGATTGCAACTATAAAATTCACCCCATATTTTTTGTCAACCATTTCAATGTTGTAAACTATACAAAGAGGTGCATTTGAAGCATTGAAAACACACAAACAATTCATTAAAAAAAAATGCAATTTGAAATGAACCAATAAAACGGTTTGACCCTAAATGTTTAACATAAAATTAAAGAAAATAAATTATTTACTTACCTACTTATATACCTTTTACCTACCCACCCACCTACATATCTACCTACCTACATAAATTAAATTTCTAAATTAAAAAAAAATGCCATGTGGTAAAATTTTGATTAGACCAAGTGCTAGTATGTGAATGGGTTATATTTTAGTTGCAAAAATTGGGATGAATTGCAAATTGCATATGAATAATCAATTGATGAAATTATATTTGTTGACCATATACATATCCATGTAAAATGTATTATCATAATTCTAAGTTATCATTTGCAAGTAGATGTTGAATATAACTTCATTTATACATTTAATGGATTTTTAGTCATAGGTGTTAATTGTAGTTTAGTTATAGTCACAAATTATAATTGCAAATTAACATTTTTCTTCTAGTGAAAAACCTAATTTTAAAACCACAAAATGTTTTAATATATTTTTTTATATCTTGTCCACTATCAATGTCACTATAATCTACATCCAACCTTGGATAACCTAAGATTTGTGTAGGTTAGCCCAAATTTAGCCTATGTTTAATTGATGTTATCATAGGTTTAATGTTGGTTAACTAAACTTTAGCCTCGATTCAACCTTGGTTAACTTAATTTTAGCTTGGGTTAACCTCAAGGCTAAACCTAGCCTTACCAATGTTTAACCTAGGTTTAGCCTAAGTTTAATTTTAGTTTACATTTGGTTAACCTACATTTACCCTAGTTTACCCTTGGTTAGCCTAGTTTAACCAAGTTGTTTAATTGTTAACCTTGGTTAATGAAGGTTTGGCCAAGGTGTTTACTCAAATTGTTTAGACTAATTTAACATTGGTTAACAAAAGTTTAACCAAATTATTTAATTTAGGTTTAGCTTAAGTTTAACATTGATTAGCTTAAATTTAACATTTGTTACCCTATATTTAATTGTGATTTAACTTTTGTTAACTTAGATTTAACCTAGATTTAGCCTTTGTTGACCTTGATTTAACTAAAATTAACTTAGGTTAACTTAGGTTTAATCAAAATTTTGATTTGGTTAGCTTAAGTTTAAATTAAGGTAGCATAGGTTAATGTAATTTAATGTAAATAACTGTAGGTTATATTAATTTAGCCTACAATAACCTAGGTTTCATTCTCTTTAACCTTTGTTTAACTTATGTTTAACATAAGTTTAACTTTGATTAATTTATGTTTAACATTGGTTAGCCTAAGTTTAGCTTTGGTTAATTTAAGTTTAACCCAAATTACCTTAAGTTAACATAATTTTGCTTAAATAACTTTAAATTATATTATATTAACTTTGATAAACCTAGGTTAATTTAAGTATTCTATGTTGTCTTAGGTTAAACTTATGTTACCCTATATGGATCTAGGTTATTTTAGGTAGCTCAAATTAACCTATGTTAATTTATATGTGTTTATGTTATTTTAAGTTTTCAGGATAATTTCGATTAACATAGGTTTACTTAAAGTAGGTTAAGTTGGGCCTAACTTAACAAGGGTACATAAGTTTTTTTTTACTTAAATTGTATTAAATTATTGTTTATACTTTTATTGTGGGTAATTTTGTTCCTCACAAAATGTTGTTGTGCAATAATTAAGAACTTGAGTCCTCAAAGTGATGATGAAAGGTTCAAGCCATCACATCACAATGGCCTAGTTGACCTAAGTTCCTTGTGTAAGGAACCCACTTAAGCTCCCATCTTAGGTTTGTGTTTTACTTTACGTAGCTTAGAATAGGCTTTGCAATTTAAACAACCTATGTTAGACCATATAACCTAGGCTTCCTAAGCCAGGATGTTTGCTTTATTTGACTAGTTTGTTGTTGTTGCATGGCATTTGTTGTTATATGCCATCACACAAGTGAACCAAAAATTTATTTGTTAGCTTTCGGTTGTATTGTGACAACTCACAAATATGTAACAATGTTTTTAATATCACCTAGATTAGCATGTGAAAATTATCTATTCAAGTACATGTTACTGAAAATCTACACTGATTTTTAAATGGAACAATGTATCAACACTTTTGTTACATTTTTCATTCGTCCACATCATTTATTTTAAGTCGTCAAAATTTTCATTTAAAAAATAACTAAATTATCTAATGAAACATGTCATTCTTTGAAATGACCAAACATAGTTTCACTAAAAACATTATAATCAACTAGTCTTTTTGCACAAAAATCATTCAATTTCAAAAATAATAAAAATATTGGTTTAAACTACTATCTTACTAGATTTTAATAATGAAAAAAGGCAAGATTTGTTTTCTTGAGGTTGAAACGTTGTGAGCAAATTGGTATGTAAAGAATTAAAAACTTTTTAAAAATAAGAATGTGACTATAAATAAAATTCTCACTATTATTAAATGCCAAGTTCTTTGATCTACACAATGCATGCTTAGGATACTTTGTTGAGTAACTATCATGAACACTATTAATAGTGTAAACATAAATAGGAAATGTTGTGCCATGGAGTCGACACATGCATATCTCGACATTCCATTAAAATGCAATGCTTATATAATATGTTAACTATTTCCATTGGTTCTAAGAAGCTTATGTTCTTAACTATACAATGCATGTTTAGGATACTTTGTTGAGTAACTATTATGAACAATAGTGTAAGCATAAACATGGAATGTTGTGCCATGCAGTCGACACATGCATATCTCGACATTCCATTAAAATGCAATGTTTATATAATACATTAACTATTTTCATTGGTTCTAGGGAGTTTTATGTTCCTAACTGTATAATGCATGTTTAGGATACTTTGTTGAATAACAATTATGAACATTGTTAATAGTGTAAGCATAAACATGAAATGTTGTGCCATGCAGTCGACACATGCATATCTCGACATTCCATTAAAATGCAATGTTTATATAATACGTTAACTATTTTCATTGGTTCTAGAGAGTTTATGTTCCTAACTATATAATGCATGTTTAGGATACTTTGTTGAATAACAATTATGAACATTGTTAATAGTGTAAGCATAAACATGGAATGTTGTGCCATGTAGTTGACACATGCATATCTCGACATCCCATTAAAATGCAATGCTTATACATTACATTAACTATTTTCATTGGTTCTAGGGAGTTTATGTTCCTAACTATTCTCATCACCCACTTTTGCTCACACAAGTATACAATACAGGTTCTTTAAGGAACTTGGGTTCCATGTTGTTGCACATTATCAATATTGTTCAACCTTTTTTTTTTCTTACGATGTTCCCATTTGGTTTTCAATATCTTGTTATTATTTATATCAATTTTTAATTTAATTAAAATTATATTAAACATTATATTCATGGTGGGTAAGGTAAAAGAAGGAGGAAATTATTTTTTTTAAAAGTGAGGTAATTAATAATAAAAGGATAAAATAATTAAGCTTGAAAATGAAATAAGATTTTTTTTCATATTCCTATTAGTGAGCAAGGAAAGGAATAAGATAGTTATTAAAAAATGAGGTAGCGAAGTTGGGAAATGATGAAATAATTATAAGTTGTTTCTAGAATTGTCCAAGGATGATCATACAATAGATTCTATGAGCCTACGAAAAATTATGCAAAATCACCCATATACTAGCTCCTCAAAATTTCATCATTAGAATTATTTTACAATATTCAACATTTTCTACAAATAATATACCAAGTGTCTAAGGGGCATTTTAGATGAGGGTCCAAAGTCCCAAGGTCGATTGAAATAGAACAATGCTATTGGATGAGAGCCATAAATTGGATCCATGGCCTTTAAACAAGGGTCCAAGACCAAAAGGTGTCAAATTGAAGGTAAACCTAGATGGCACCATTTGGGAGGGAAAATCAATTGATTTGGAACCCCCCAAAATAGGTAAAAAGAAGAGCTCATGATTTGAAGAACCAAGATGCAAGCTAAAGGTCCTAGGCAAGGTCCAACTCAAGGATTCAATTTGTTTCAAATGAGTGGGAAACAGTCTTTAGGAATTGGGACCCTGGACCCCCCATCTAAAGTGGGCCTTATGAGTGTCCCCAAGGTAGAGCCCCATGGGAACCAACGTTTTTTTTTTCTGGCGAAATTTAGCTATTTTTCGACAAAGAAATTGAGAAATCTTTGGAATTTTTTTGTTTTTTCTATTGTAAATTTCGGCTAATTTGGCTCTTTTTTGTTTTGGGTTAAATTTGACACTAAAAAAATGAAAGAAAAAACGCTCATAGGAAACCTGCATACAGAACTAAGTTACACAGCTGTAGTCTTTTTTTTTGCTGGCTAGATATAGCCAAAAAGCGCAATTAAAAATTAAAAGTGCTAAAATCAAGTGTTCTTTCCATCAAATAATAAGAAGAAAAATCGCCAGATTCCTTTACGTGGTTCAAGTAGGGTTAGCCAAAATATAAAATGATATTTATAAACAATTTTATTTTCAGACTTAGGTTGTAGCCAAATTTGGCTTAATTTTCCTCTGGATGATCGCCACTTTAGCTAAACCTACGGGGGTTGTGGTGTGAGCTTTGCCTGCCGCTCCTTACAAGGAGCGCGCAAGGCCTGCTGCTGCAAGTGAGCCTGTCGCGGGAGGTTCCGATCATGGCGGCGGCAGCAGCAATGGCGTCTGCGGGAGTTTTACACAGCCTGCACGGATTGGCAGTGTCCGTGCCTAATTCCAAAAAAATATTCGGATCTTTGGTTGCTCCAGCTGCTTCATTGAGGAAGCAGGAAGCTCTCCTTAGCTCTACTGTAAGTAGCTTCCGAAGTTTTTCTTCGCTTTCAGGATTGCGGTATAGAGCACAAGGGAAAGAGCAAGGAGATGGAGTGGATTTTCAGTTGCCGCAACGACAACAACATCTGGTTTGTGGTCCAATTCGGGCAAGTTCGGCAGGTGCTGCTGCTGCTGCTGTCGTGCCGCAAGCTCCATTGCCTAAGCCTGTGGAGCCGTGGCAGGGAGCGTCGTTGAAACCCTTGGCCGCATCGCTTGCGGTCGGCATTATTCTGTGGTTTGTCCCAGCTCCTACTGGTGTGACGAAGAATGCATGGCAACTGTTAGCTATCTTCTTGGCCACTATTGTAGGTATCATCACGCAGCCTTTGCCTCTGGGAGCTGTGGCGTTGATGGGATTAGGAGCGGCCGTGCTCACAAAGACGCTCACATTCACAGCTGCTTTTAGTGCCTTCGGAGATCCTATTCCCTGGCTTATTGCACTCGCCTTCTTCTTCGCCAAGGGCTTCATCAAGACCGGGCTTGGAAATCGCGTGGCGTATCAGTTCGTGTCGCTGTTCGGCAAAACGTCGCTTGGACTAGGCTACAGTCTGGTATTCAGCGAGGCGCTTCTTGCACCTGCGATCCCGTCCGTTTCCGCAAGAGCAGGCGGTATCTTCTTGCCTTTGGTGAAAGCTCTATGTCTGGCTTGTGGCAGTAACGTAGGAGATGGAACAGAGAGCAAGCTGGGATCCTGGTTGATGCTCACATGTTTTCAGACTTCCGTCATTTCTTCTGCCATGTTTCTGACTGCCATGGCGGCCAATCCCTTGAGTGTCAACCTAGCTGCAGGAGCAATTGGCCAAACCATAGGCTGGACTGACTGGGCTGTGGCAGCTGTGGTGCCCGGACTCGTGTCACTCTTGGTTATTCCTTTGCTTCTGTATGTGATCTACCCTCCTACTGTGAAGAGCAGCCCTGATGCTCCCAAGTTAGCTCAGGAGAATCTGGCAAAGATGGGCCCTATGTCCAAGAATGAGAAGATCATGAGTGCCACACTTATTGTCACTGTAAGTTGAACACACAACTTCTTTCTCCTCTCTTGTTGCCTGCTCTTGTAACTTCTTTCCCTTTGTTGGCAATCTTGCTCTACATGTTGTTACTTTGACAGGAATCTGAAACAAAGTGGTTCATTCTTGACTCTATGCTTGTGCAGCAACAGCTGAAGATTCTTGTCTGTTCTGTCTTTTGGATTATCACAAGAAAGCAAAGATGATTGTATGTGCTGATTTCTTATCAGTAGGGTTGCACACAAAGAGTAGAGATTATATTCGTATAAACCTGTTTTGTGCACAGGTGGGGCTATGGATATTTGGAGCAGTGCTCAAAGTGGATGCAGTTAGTGCTGCAATTTTGGGCCTGTCAGTGCTGTTGACAACAGGAGTAGTGACATGGAAAGAGTGTCTGGGTGAGGCAGTAGCATGGGATACTCTCACATGGTTTGCTGCCCTCATTGCCATGGCTGGCTATCTCAATAAATTTGGGCTCATTTCCTGGTTCAGCCAGACTGTTGTCAAGGTAAGTAAACTTCATCTTGATGGACAAGCATCCGGAAATTCCTTGCTTGAGATTGCGCTCTCTTGCAGAAGATGATTATGTTGCAACAAGTTTAAAATGCCAGTAGACCTCGTATCCTGTATCAGATTACAGTCATTGCATCTTTTGGATTTACGTGGGGGATTGAGGTGGAGCCTTCTGTGGTGTGCTATTTATCTTGTAGCAATTTTTTTATTGAAGTGCAGTCTGTTACTCACAACATGAACAAGGTCTAGACATTTGTTTTATATTTCAACATGCAATATCTGAAAGTTTATTGAGGGCAATTGGCTATTGCCATGAGGTGATGTCTACAGTAAGTCAAAACAAGTTTTGGTTGTCTTAGATAGTACTCTTCCACTGCACTGGTTTGGAAGTTTGGGACCAGTTTTTTAGTTTGGGTCAGTTGTGTGAAATGCATTTTGTAGCCTTGTTGAACAGATCTTTTGGAATTTCTGATATGTGTTGATTTGCTCTGGCTGGACAACTCACCACAATGGTTTGTCTATGATATTGTTAACTGACGGATTACCTTAATACTGTGCCATGGGCCATCACTTCTATTGGAAGCCGATATAAGCGGTAACAACTGCCTGCCTAAACATGTGGTCATGGGTGCAGGTCGTTGGTGGATTGGGGCTCTCATGGCAGGCTTCCTTTGGCATTCTGGTACTTTTATACTTCTATTCTCATTACTTCTTTGCCAGTGGTGCTGCTCACATAGGCGCCATGTTTACAGCATTTTTGTCAGTGTCAACTGCCCTTGGGACACCGCCTTTATTTGGAGCTTTGGTCCTTGCTTTCCTCTCCAACCTCATGGGTGGTCTGACCCACTATGGAATTGGTTCAGCTCCTGTCTTCTATGGTGCAAATTATGTCCCTCTGTCCATATGGTGGGGTTATGGATTTATTTGCAGTGTGGTCAATATTATCATCTGGCTTGGCATTGGTGGCATTTGGTGGAAATATTTGGGTCTATGGTAAAACCTCTGTCTGGGAGTAAGACAGATTGCAGTTTTGCAAGTGTGTTGAAATGAGTTTATTATAGAAGGCTATGTAATTCTCAGTTTGTCCGAAGCCTATCTCCTTTCTTGAGAGTTATTGTTTTTGGTAATTCCTCAATGAATCTGAGGAAACCTGAGATCCTTTCTCTCCCTTGCTGTGAGGCATTTAGCCATCAGAACTAAAACCTCATTCTGGATTGGAAAGAATAGAGCATAGCAATTTGCTGATAATGAATTGGTTGTGTCTGAAATACCCTGCTAGGCAACATACATCAAGGTTATGTTAATTTCTGACACAGTTGTAATTTTCACAATCAGTCAGCACTGGGAATCCATGTGTATTCTGTTGCTGCTGCCTCTATAAAGTGAATGATATTGCAGTTGTCTCTTTGAGGGCTGATGAGTAATCTTACCTGTGTACTGATGATACTTCTGAAAATGGGAGTTTAATACCTGCAGTTGTATCTGTCTAAGGTTTTTATTATTGGGGGATTGTGTTGTCGCTGAATGAATCTGCAAGTCTCGCTGGGCAGTGTCATTAAACTGCCAGGACTGCTGCAGATGAGCAGCAGTTGCAGTCACACATGGAGCTATGAGTGATTCCAATCGACTCATCAATGCAGACCTGAGATGGTGTGACAATCTGCAAATGATGAGGGCTGCGAAAAGTGCGGTTTCACTTTCCAACTTACATGCTTTGAGAAACACCAGCAATCGAAGATCCAGCCATCAACAGCAGGGTAGAACATGGTCTTCCATAAAATGACAAAGTGCGATGGCAGTTGAACTCATTGCAGCAAGGAAATAGAGAAAAGCCTCACCATGGAGTCAATATTCAATACACAACCTGCAGGTCTGGAGCTTTTGTCAGGTGTACCTGATGAGAAGGGAGTGCAAGGCTCTCAGGCGTTCTTTCAGATTCTCTGCTGTAAGTATACCTACCCTGAACAGCCCTCAAGGTGTTGAAAGTCCCAACTGTTAAAGCCATCACCTACACAACCCGAAGAAAAACCTTGAAACCAGTGTTGGTCAGGTATATTGGTTCTAATATATCAGCTGGGTAAGGGTAATAAGAAAATATCAGCAAAGATATCAGCTTCATAAAGATAAATAGGCTTTGCAAAATTATCCATATGGTAAGGAACAAACAATATTGCCATATCATACGGATTTATGCCATTTAAATGCAAGATAAATATATAAATATTTTTGTTAATATGGCACATTGGCATTGTAATCATGAGCCCAAGATGGTAACATCCTTTAAGACAAAACAAATCCAAATTTGCTTTTGACTAATCCCTTTGGTAACTTTATGAACACATTTGTATAATGGGAATTGGTTGAGTAACAATAAAGAAGTCTAAAGAGAGTTGAAAGAGTATAAGATGATGGCTAGGGCGAAATTACACCCACATTGGTACCAATTACTATGATGAAAATGAATGAAGAAAGTTTTTAGTCCGGTCCCACTATTTTGAAGTAATGATGTGTGTGCCCCTCCTTGCTATTTTTTTGGGCAACAATGACTGAAAACTTTCTTCATTCATTCGTCTTCAACATAGTAATTGGTACCAATGTGCATGTGGTTTCACCCTAGCCTAAGATGACAATCTTGCTTACGGTGTTGAAGCTATATATGTATATTTTAATTAATTTTCATAGGTGATATAAATCCATCATAATGGAATGCACTACAATAGAGGAGAATGCATATAAGTTACATTATGATTTTTACATATACCTTAATTTTACATCATCCTCAAAGCACTTAACCATATATAACTAAAGAACCTTCAAATGTATACTAACCTAGTAAGGTATATATAACAAGGTGATTTTGAAATATTTGCTAGTTGGTTAGGGTAATTAAATGGATATTTGTAAAGTTTTACCTTTTAGACAAAATAAGCATACTTTCCAATGTATTTACAAGGGTGCATTTCATTAAAGAAAATTTTGAATTCATATGGGATTTAAAGTGTTCATATTAGTTTGGATGCATCAACAAAAACATGGAATGTAATGAGAGCTTTGTGTGGTTTCAACCATGCAACCACACTCATGCTACATACTTTTAGTTCCTTCCTAAGTTCTTATGTTGTAGTTAATTTGCATGAAGGCCAAAGCTCAAGGGCCAAGCTTAATTTTTCTTGGGTTCAAGACTTGAGGTTATTGCTCAACAATTGAACTTAATAGAATCATTACAATGTATTGTTTTCATGAATATGGTCCAAATCATTTAAACTTTTACTATCAAAGTTTTGGGTTTGAAATCTTATATAAATATATCTTTAATATTCATGTTGTTTTAAATCTTTTATTTATATTTAGCCTAACCTTAAACCATTGAAGAAAGAAGGCATAACATTCTTGTTGTCGTTGGTTTTTTTAATGGTTATCAAACAATTTATAACAAACATTTTGATATAATATAATTGTTTATAAAATAAGATAAATAGAACACCAAAACCTTGAGTTTGGTTATACACAAGGTGAGATTCAAAGGTTTCAACATTTCATAACGAGATTTAATAAAATGTCTTTACTTTGCGAATACCACTAAAAGGGATAGGGGGTGAAAAGAGACCCAAAGATAGGGTGAAAATACGATTACTTTACAAATAACTTTAATAACTTGTTCTATATTAAAAATGTGTTACATTGGCAATGATGGTTTTTTCATGATGGGAAAAGGAAGTTCCAAAAGTAAAATGGTGTGAGGTTTTGAAAAATTGAAAAGATTTATGGAATGACACCTTTTGGGCTATTTTTTATAAAACAATTTAACATATGGGATGTAAACATGGCAAAGTAAATAATTCAATATTTTTTGTCAAAAAACAATCAAGTGATAATAAATTTTTTTTATATATTGAAAGTAGAATTATTAATTTTTATCCCCTCACAACCTTTGACTATTATTTTTTCATTCACCTTCCGCCCATTTGTTATTATATTTATTTTCATGTGTGTCACCTTTAGTCACCAGCACCATAGTAGGTCGTTTCTTTAAACGCACAAATTCATTATTCGACAATTTGTTTCACTATAATTCCAATGCATCAGCATGTAATGTTTGAAGTTAAATTTTATGTATAATCACAAATGGAATGACACTTTGCAATACATGCACCATCAGTGTTGCACCATCCATGATATGAAACATAATGCATGGTACATGTGAGATTACGTCCCTACCACTCATTCCTCTTATGGTTCAAAAAGGCTTTGGCACATAACACATGTGCTACCGTTAAATTTAGATGTTAAGTATTCCTAATCTAGTTCAAGGTGATCGGTTTAATCTATGTTTTGATTATTAATTTTGATTTGTGTAACTTGTTGAAAAATATTTTGAGGATGTTGACCATGTTAGCCCAAGTGATCAAAATGTATTATTTTGTGAATCATTACACAAATTTTTAAAATTTTCAACTTGAATTTGATCTCCTTATAAGATGTCAAAATGTAACCGACCTTCCAAATTGAATATTCGATCTACATCCTTCTATTCAATTCTTTCATATTGTATTATTGTTATACAATTCTTGCAATGTGTTGTTGACATTTTTATGTTTTCTTTATTAACTTCTACCAGTGATGCATATTTTCATTTCACATCAATTTTTGCATGGGTTTGATTTTTTTTCCTCTAGCACCATCAATAGTGTCTTCCCATTCCTTTCATAGAATCATGACTTGTTTGCTTCACCATTAACTTTCAATTTGTTTTGTAACATTATGGTTTTCAATTTCACCTTTATTATTCATAAATTAATAGATTTCATTTGTTTGAGCACATTTATTAGATTTAGTTTTGTAGTTTCTGCCTTTGTTTCCAATATACTTAATGTTATGCAAAATTTAGGTGTAGCATTTTTCAATTTGTGTTTCGATTCATTTGCACAAACTTTTATTTTTTTCACTCAAAATTTAACTTTTTAAACTTGAATTTCTATTGCCACCAATTGTGAATGCAAGTCCATTGTTCCATCATTTAATGTTTTTACCCATAGAATCACATCCTTGGGGTGCAACTCTACATTTATATAAGGCCCAAATGACTTCTATGCTTTTATTTTACTTTTTGTTCAATGAATTTTTTGTTGCAATCCCCTACCCCAAGAAACCTAAAGTAACATCTCATCATACCTTTTATTAGAACACAATGCACATGTTTACATAATGTGTAGAACTATAAATAAACCTATTGAAAAAGTCACATTTATGAACCATTATGGATACTTCAAACCATCATTGCGAGCATTGTGAACCAAAACCAAAAAACCTTTAATTGTAACATTTCTTTTTTAGCATTCTAGCCTTTTATAACATTAGCAAGGTGTCTAATGTTTTAGGTGGCAGGAAATACATTCCATGTTGTTCCTAACATTGTGTGTTGCTCATAGCTATTTTGTTATAAAAGCACAAACATGATATTTATAAGTTTTTTTTTTATTGCAACACCTATGACAAATGATTGGTAAGCACAAGCAAAAAATGTCATACAAACAAACATTACAACTTCGCAAGTTTAAGTGAAACTAAAAAATTGGTGAATTATTATTTTTAAACATATGTTTTGTTTTGATTTTATATGTTTTTGGAATTGTTTTAATGTTTTACATCCATTTGGATAAGGTTTAAGGGTTCAAATTAATTTAGGTTTAAGGTTTAAAGAATTAAATCATATTAAAGTTAAATCAATTTAAGGTCATAGTTCATAAATTTTGATTATTTCAAGGTTAAGTTTTAAGGGTTAAGTCAATTTAATGTTATGATTTAAGGGTTTATGTTAGTTTAAAATTAGGGTTTAAGGGTTTTAAGTTAGTTTAAAATTAGGGTTGAAATTTTTTGGTCAACGTAAGGTTTAGGTGAATTTAGGGTTTTAGACCTTCGATTAGTTTTAAGTTTAAATTAATTTAAAGTTATAATTCATAAATTTTGATTGGTTTAGGATTAAAGTTTAATGGTTATGTCAATTTAAGGTGATGATTTGAAAATTTATGTTGGTTTCATGTTAAGGTATAAAAAATTTATGTTAGTTTAAGGTTAAGGTTTAAAAGTTTTAGTCAATTTAGGCTTAAGGTCAGTTTAGGGTTATAATTCGTAAGTTTTGATTGGTTTAAGGTCAATGTTCAAAGGTTATGATAATTTAAGGTTACAATTTAAAAGTTAAAATTAATTAAAGCTCAATGTTTAAAGCTCTTAAATTAATTTAAGGTTAAGGTTCTAGAGTTTTGGTTAATTTAAGATTTAAATTAGTTTAAAGTTAAGGTTTTAAACCTTTGGTTAGTTTTTCATTTAAAATAGTTTTAAATTAATTAGGGTTAAGGGAAAAAAACTCAAATGATTTTTTTTTTACGTGTATATGAATATGAAATTAAAGAAAACCATATATTGGGGGCAATTAAAGAATGATTAAATTCTATAACATTTTCAAGATCAAAAGGTTAATATCCCCATAATTGTGAAGGATGTAATTGGATTTGAGTATGAAACACTTCAAGAATTAAAACTTATGGAACAAAACATTGCACTTAACAATTTCCATGAGCTTGCCACATATTGTATTTTGGTTTATGATGGTGTTATAGTTGGTTTTCTATTGCATAACTTTGTGCCATCAAATGAGGCTATTGAATATACCATCACCATGGTTCACTTGTTTGAACACAGTGGTCATATGAAAAAGACATGTTCTTTAGAAATGGCAATGGTTATGTTTAGCCCTAGATTTTGCAAAAACTCTAATACCAATGGGAAATAAACGCACAAAAAAATATATCCATTCAATTTTAATTATGTTTTATATTATGCAGGTTTCACTTTTGTTTTGTTTTTTTTCTCTAGGTACATGCATAAAGAGTGAAGCATGGAATCTTTGTTTTTGTACACAACAAGCGACTTGGAGGCACATGTCAATAATTTGGCTGATAGGTTTGTTGACACATATTTTTAGCCTCAGCTCTCATCTTAAATGCAATTATTTACAACGAGTACCTATAAAAACATGGTTGATTTTTTTTTAGTGTATTTTTAGGATAATTATTTACTTCATATTTTTTATTTCACCTTCCGAATTTTGAAAAGTACAATTAAAAAGTTGACTTTACCTTTCAAAATTCGGAAGGTACAATTTTTTTATCCATATTTTTTCATTTAAATATTTTTTGAAAATTATTTTCTTTTAAATATTTTAATTAATGAATGAATTATACAACTATAAATACAAAAAAAACATATATGTCTTTGACAAAAATTCAAAAATAAAATTATGTGTGAAAACTATTTATAACCATAATTTTTATATAATTTTAAACATTATAGTTAATTGTCAAATTTGATTAAATATTGAAAGGCAAATCACCATAATTTTCTATAAAAAGTTCATATATTCTAGTTATTAGCCATATTTGGCTAATAATTAAAGGTAAAAAATTAAAAGGTTATAGTAGTAATTAAAATGGTAACTTGCCCTCCTAGTTTAATATGCTTTCTCTATAAAAAGAAGAAAAAAAAAACTAAAACAAAGCTAAAAAAAATCTTTTAAAATTTAAAAAAAATCAACCAAATCTTTACGTAAGGGAAGGTTTTCCTTTTGATACCTTTCGAATCTTTAAGCTGCACCCCTTGGCCTATTGGCCTTGGGTGGGCCCTCAAAATCTGGAAGGTACCAAAAGAAAACCTTCTCCTATATCAAAAAGCTCCCATCATGTAATGTGCATTTCGAATGAACATCGTTCACCACCATAGGAATGACATGGGACTACAAGTCCGTTGTACATAGAAACTTAGGTGTGAAGTTCATGGTCATAAGTTGGTTTATTTTGAAAATATATTTTTTAATACTTTGATTATTATTGAATTTTCAATCAATTTAAAATTGTATTCAATTTGATATTTTGGATTTTAAAATTTTATTTTCTAATTTTTCTTTTTGAAATTTTGAAGTTTTGAATCCTCATCTTTCATCAATGCATGAGACTTGTGATTAACTTCATGTCATTTCAATTTGAATTCTATGAACTAGTTGAGAGAATTTGATTTTTTTCCTCATTTTTTCTTGTTGCATCTAATTCTTATGGACTATTTTGCAATAGGGAATTGTACTCAAAAAAATAATCGATGTTTTGTTGCAAAGGCAGTTTTGAAGGTGCATTATTTGGAATGCCAAAGATTTAAATGTTAATCAACTAAAAATTAATGGATGGGAAGAATTCATGATTTCTAAATTTTTTGTTTTGATGACATTTGTGATCAATGTCATGTGATTTCAATTTGAATGGCACACCTTTAAAGCTTAAATCTAAAATCTAGTTTTCTCTAATATTTTGGATTATTACTAAATTTTCAATCAGTTTAAAATTATAATCAACTTGTTATTTCTGAATTTAAAAATTTTCTTTCTAATTTCAATTTGAATTACACACTTTTAGCTTAAATCTCAAATCATGTTTCTTTTATAATTTGGATTATTGGTGAATTTTCAATCTTTTCAGAATTGTAATCAAGTTGACATTTTTAATTTTTAATTTCTTTTTTTCTGAATTTTTTTTTTAAAAATTGAAAATCTGATTTCTCATCCTTCATCAATGCATGAAACTAATTTTTCAAAAGTTTAAAAAAGAAAAGTTGGCCCAAGTGTGAACATTACAAAATAGGAAAACTCAACATGTGAACATTGTTTTGCAATGTATTGTATTGATTTTTTTGAACAACGAAATATTAAAAGAAATCATGCTTGAATTGAATGGTAAGCCTTCAAGTGTTACCACATTCTCAACTGATTTTTCCCTCCAAAACCTGGTTTTTAAAAAATTATTTGAATTTTCAGGGACAAAATTCACTAAAAATTCAATATTTTTCCCACATCCTAAGTCCAAAATTCACAACATAAATTCCATTAAATTTGAATGGTGAAGATCTTTCCAACAACACCAAAGGCACATCACAATAATTGCTTCTACTTGAATTGAATGGTAGACATTCAAGTGTTACCATGTATGTCCTCAATAGATTTTTCCTTCCAAAAAACCTGGTTTTTTAAAAAATTATTTAAATTTTTTCAGCGACAGAAATCACTTAAAAAATCAATTATCTCTCCCACATTCTAAATCCAAATCCTACCAAATAAATTCGTTTAAATCTTGCTCATCAAGATCTTTCCAACAACACCCAAAGGCACATTCCACCAATTCCTCTGAAATTTTCAGCTCCAATTTAATTTAACTTTCAGCGAAGAAGAAATCATTCAATATTCAAGAACTTTTGCACTGCAAGCCCAAAAGTCATGGGAACCAAGCCCATGCACCCCTCCTCATCGAGAGCTTTGGAAGGACACCCAGAACACGATCTGAAGCATCCCAGTTCAGTGGATCTCATAAGTACAAAGCAACACAAACAAACAAACAAACAAACAACCTTCCTTCATAGATAGATAATAACAGTAATCCACTGCCCATTACAAGAGAGGACCACATTTGCTGTGTTTTTATTCATGGCAGAATTGTCCTTCGAAGCTTGTAATGTCTACTCGATAATGGCGTTTGAGAAAAACCCTAATTACTAAAATAACCAGGGAGAGAAAAACAGCCATAAGAGAGGAGGGCAGCAGTTTCTGTGTTTTAATTCATGGCAGAATCGTCCTCTGACGCTCTTTAACAACATTCGCTCAATAATGGCGTTTGTGAAAACCCTAAACATAATGAGAGCCAGGGAAAACAAAGAAAAACAGCAACAAGAGAGGAGGGGCACATTTTCTGTGTTTTAATTCATGGCAGAATTGTCCTTTAACGCTCTTAACGTCCACTCCAATAATGACCTTTACGAAAACCCTAATAACTGATAGGCAGGGAGATAAAAACAGACACAAGAGAGAGGAGCGCGTTTTCCGTTTTGTAATTCGTGGCAGAATCGTCCTTTTGAGGCTGTTAACAACATCCATTCATAATGGCATTTGCGAAACCCTAATTTAATGGAATCCGTGGAAGTAGAGAAAAAAGAGCGACAAGGAGAGGAGCGCATTTTCTGTGTTTTAATTCATGGCAGAATCGTCCACGGAAGCCATTGAGAATTACACGCAATAATGGCGTTAGGGAAAACCCTAATTCAGTGAAAGCCAGGGAAGAGGAGAAACAGAGAGGAGAGAGAGATAGAGAGAGGAAATCAGTTGACCAATTGAAGCGTTTGCAGAGTGGATGGATTTCACACCGTTTGGATTCGCGATGGCAATGAGTCGGGAGTCAGAGCGCAACGTTTGAGTCCAATTTTTGTTTGAAAAACTTTTGATTTAGTTTTGTTCTGATGTGAATTCTGGAGGTACAACTCTGATGATGATGATGAAGGCGCAGCAAAGAGGAGAATCCACATAGCCTTACGGCATGTCAAACCCTAATCTCCGTCAAGGTGCGGAGCGAGAGGAGGAAGGAGTTCGAAGAATCAAGCAGCGGACGTGCTGAATCCACATAGATTTAGGGCATACAAAACCCTAATCTCCATCAAGGTATAGATCTAGAGGAGGAAGGACTTCGAGGAATCAAGCAGCGGACGTGCTGAATCCACATACATTTAGGGCATACAAAACCCTAATCTCCATCAATGTATAGAGCGAGAGGAGGAAGGACTTGGAAGAGTCAAGCAGCGGAAATGCTGAATCCACATATGTTTAGGGCATACAAAACACTAGTCTCCATCAAGGTACAGAGCGAGAGGAGGAAGGACTTGGAATAATCAAGCAGCGGAAGTGCTTGATGATGTGACCAGAAGGGATATAACAAACAGAAGGAATTCCAACTTGCTCTGATTTTGTGATCTGAGCAATCCTTGGCTATGTGAGAGCGAAGCACATAGTTTAGTCTTTGGATTTGAACACTATCCAATAAGCTGGGGGCCCCACAGGTTCTCAACTACTACAAGGATTCCATCTGCAGCTGTAGTAATACTGTGGATTCGGTAGGGATAATACCCAGATAATCATCTGGGAAGTGAAGAGTCAGGAGGAAGAAGAAGCAAGCAATCCTTAGTCAATCCCACTGCAGCCTTCTTCTTCTTACATGTGTTCTGCCATTTATATAAAGAGACTAACAGGATATGGAGAATGTGCCAGAAAATGCCATTTGGAGAGAACAAGCTCAGTGCAAAGGCTGTTGCTCCTCTAAGGATTTGGGGTTGTTACAGAAGCCTGCTGTGCTCAGTGGAGGATGACATTTAGTGCTCAACTTTATTCACAGCTGCTGCTGCCTTCATCTCTTCACTCTCTGCATCAACAACCCTAAACCTTGGAAAATTGTAAGCAGAGATCTCTACTCTAATCTACTACATCTCATTTTTCTTTCTAACCCTAATCTGCCCTTGCTTTGTTATTTGGTCTGTCCATCACAGTATTTGCAACCTCCGGTTTCAGTCTTTACTTTCCCTCTTCAATGTGCACCTTCATTATCACTCTCTCCATCAACAACCCTAAACCTTGGAAAATTGTAAACAGAGATCTGTACCTCTAATCTACTACATCTCATTTTCTCTCTAACCCTGATCTGCCCTTGCTTTGTTATTTGGCCTGTCCATCTCAATTTTTGCAACCTCTGGCTTCATTCTCTACTTTCTCTCTTCAATGAGCACCTTTGTTAGCACTGAAGGTGAATTAACTGGCCCAGTGGCAGTGGCCAAGGTAGTACAAAGAAATGGACATGCTCTGATTTACCATCACCTGTTGCTGCTGTTGCTGCAGCCTTGCATTGGCTCCTGAGCATTCTGTGCAAAGGCACACCAGCAGCTGTCATCAGCGTGAACATAACTGTTGAACTTCAGTAGAGGAATTATCAGTGACGATATTTCCATCCTCAATCTGGTTATAGAGTCTCTAAAGATTGCATTATACATGATATTCCTGTGTTTGATTTGTGCCATGTTGGGAAGTAGATTGTGGCAAGGGAAGGAGGCAGCAAATGAATGGGGGTGCTTCAGGATAGTTTCAGATTTCTGGTCATTTCAATAGGTTTATGTGTCCTGTTTCTGTGAAGGTCATTGCTGTCTGGTACCGAAAAACTCACTGAGGTGTTGGATTGTGGCAAGTGAAGATTCCAGCCAACACGAGAGTGGTATGAGAAAAATGCAGTTTCGTGGAGTGTGGTGCCGCTTGCTTCATGCAGCTGACTCAAATGTTGGTTGTGTCAATGAGGTTGCCACAAGAGTAGGGATTTGTCCACAGCTGTTTCACTCTTGGTACTTGGCAGCCAGGGTTTGTTCTTCTATGCCTGGATCAAGCTGTTTCTGGCACACTCTTGTCTCAAAGGCAGGAACAGACCCTGGTGTCCTTGGGTCAGTGTCAACAGTAGAGGCTGATGATCCTCTTGCACTGGAAGAGAAGCAGCAAAAACGGATTCGCAAGTACCAGACAGGTATGAAGGCGCCGACTTTGCGGAAAGAGATGGTTGGTCTTTATGGCTATGAAGTTCTCAAAACAGCAAAGGGATTCCGCATCTTTGCACAGGATGCAATCGAAAAATCAGAGGATTTGATAAGGTCTATCCAAGAGATGCCTCCATCAATGAAGGTCATTCACCTTATGGATGACATATCTGACACGGTGTCTACTGTAGTGGATGCAGCTGAGCTGTGTCGTAACACACATCCTGACAAGGAATTTGTGGAAGAAGCAAATCATGCCTCCATGAAGGTCTATGAGTACCTGCAGTACCTGAACTCCCATGCTGGGTTGTACAAAGCTGTGGTTGACTTGGAGCAGTCTCCAAATATTTTGACAACAGATGAAGCACGAAGGGCTGCTAAAACCCTTCGTATGGACTTTGAAAGAGGGGGCATCCACCTTCCAATTGAGAAGTTGAAACGTGGTAATGATCTCAACCTTGAGATAACACGGCTTGGTAGAGAGTTTGGGGAGCACATGATGAGAGATCAAGGCCAGCTTGACATTTTTCCAGCGTCAGTGTTTCCAAAGAACATTCAGCACATGATGAAGCCCATTTGGGTACAGAAAGATGGTCGGGTGGGTTGGTCTTCAAAGCCCAATTCAATGTCAACACAAGATGACAAGATGGGAATGCGTGTTGTCACCGAGCCAGCTGTCCTCTCCTCCGTTCTCAAATATGTGACTGATGCTGAAGTGAGAAAACGAGTGTACATGGTAGGCCACAGTGTGCCCAAAGCCAACCTACGAGTACTGGATCACCTTATTGCAGCCCGCCATGAGCTTGCTCAGCTTCTGGGATTTAACACATATGCAGAGTTTGCAATTGCACCAAATATGGCGCAGTCACCAGAGGCTGTTGTCTCCTTCTTGGAAGAGCTCAGCATGAAAATCCGTGGGAGGGCAGATGAAGAGCTGAGGATTCTGGCAGAGTTTCAGAAGCAGGTCGACACTGGACGGAGTGATGATGTTGTCAACCCTTGGGATGAGTCCTACTACGCTGGCTTGCTCAAGTCTCGCACTCATGATCTGAATGCAGCAGTGGTGGCATCGTATTTCCCAGTGGAACAATGTCTAGAAGCCTTGCGAATCATGAGTGGGTCACTATTTGGAGCAACTTTTGAGCAAGTACCAGTGTCCCCTGGAGAGGCTTGGCATTCAGATGTGCAAAAATTGACTCTCCTACATGCTGACGAGGGAGAGCTTGGGCATATGTATCTGGACTTGTATGGACGTCCTGGAAAATTCCCAGGTTGCGCACATTTCACACTGAAGGGTTGTCGGCAGATCTCCCCTTCAAATTACCAACTTCCTGTTGTGGCTTTAGTGTGTAACTTTGTCAATCCAAATGGAAAGTCACCTCCAATTTTGAACCATTGGGAAGTTGAGACATTGTTCCATGAGTTTGGGCATGCGCTTCACTCATTGCTCTCTCGAACAGATTACCAGCACTTCTCGGGCACAAGAACAGTGCTTGATTTCTCAGAGACGCCTTCTCAACTTTTTGAGTATTATGCTTGGGATTATCGAGTTCTTAGTAAGTTTGGAAGGCATTACCTCACAGGGGAGACTATCCCTGAAAAGTTGGTCGCATCTATGAACCAAGCTAAGCGGATGTTTTCTGCCACTGAAATTCAACGTCAGGTGTTATATGCATTGATTGACCAAACATTATTTGGGAAGCAGCCACTGCCGGCTAAGGACACAACAGCAGTGGTTGCAGAACTGAAGCAGAGGCATACAGGTGTGAAGCATGTGAATGGCACACACTGGCATACTCGCTTCAACCATCTTGTTAGTTATGGGGCTGGGTATTACAGCTATTTGTATGCACGATGCTTTGCTGCAAGCATTTGGCATAGCCACTGTTTAAATGACCCATTGAGCACAACGACAGGGGATAAACTGCGGCGTGGATTTTTAATGCATGGTGGTGCCAAGGACCCTTCAATTATGATGCAAGAGTTTCTTGGACAAGAGTCTGTTGTTTGTTCTTCTTCAGGGGTGCAACCCTGCACAGATCAACTACTTGCAGACCTTGGGCTGCCATAAGGTACCCCTTAGACATGGCAGCCTAGAAAACAGAGTAATTGAGTTCAAACATGATGAGTTGTCATGTTGCTTGAGTGATTCAAACCAATCTGCTAGGGGACAGACTGTCTTTTGGTATCTAATGAATGCCATCTCCAGAGCAGTTTCCAGGGTCTGATGATCCCACCAAAGGGTTGGACCACATTAGTCCTTTGTCCTGGCACAATTTGCTCATCAACAACAGCTGATTTTGTCAGAAGCATGGAATTGGGAACAGTTGCTTTGAAATTAATGTAGACCTTAGCAGATTCACTTTGTTCTTTGAAATCTGAAGCAGTTAGCATTTATTGACATTTATTTTCTTGAAGCTTTGGTTAAGCAGCAAACAGTACGTGCAGTGTAAAGAGTGAAAAAGAACCCTTTACATAAGAGCATCAAGTCTTTTCTTGTGCATAGTGGAGAGATTTGAGAGCTTCCCTAGCCACACTGGGTCCTACACTTACATCCTTCCATTGCCAAACCCTGCACCATGAAGAATGGATGACGAGTGGTCAGGAAGCAGTTTTCTGTTGGGTTCCAGTTCCCTAGCTAACCATGATGGTTAGCTCAATTTCTTTTTTTAACTCCCTCTTATTAAAAACCTGCAAACCCACTTGCAGGTTGTTTAGTACGGATGTAGTAAAACCAGCTCTTACTTATGTGTAAACCATTCTACTTACTTGGCAATCACCAGGTGTTAACTTAGTTGCGGTCCATCCACAACTGAGTCATAATGGGCATCCAGTGGATGGTGTTCTGGTGAGCACAGGTTCGTTCTGGCCTTATGTCCATGTGTCCTTCCTGTTCTTCTTTATTTACAGTAATCATTTTGCAAGTCAAGACAGTGAATGCTTTGGGCTTAATATCTGAGGTTGTTATGGTTATTACATGCTATTGGGGTTAATCTAGTTTAGTTCATACTGCATACCATTCCATAGTGTCTTTCACGATTTTGGGACCCCGTTACATATGATTTGTCAAAGGTTATTTGCCTGGTTCTCAGATTTTTTTTGAGAACCGCAGTCATGTATCGGAATTGGTTCTCAGGTTTTGAGAATTGTGGTTATATGTCAGAACTGGCTCTCAGATTTTTTGAGACCCGGGATTCATGACACTGGGAGACTGCCAGCTTATGAGGTGCCATTTCTGATAACCGCTCAACACCGATTAAAACCATAGTTTCCCTCCCTAACCACACCCACCATAGTTACTCATGTTCATTTCATTGGCACAGGGTGAACCAGCACCGAGACTGGTACACCTTCACCTTCTTGAGTGCGGTGTCTTTGTGGCCAAATTAAACCCAAGAAACTCACAGACCCTGATTTAGTCTAATCATGGGATATTTATAATATATATACTTTACGTAAACCTTGGCAGCTTCAACATGTTATGTTTGGAAATGTTGAAATTTTCGGGTTTTTCTTTTGTCAAATATATATTTTTATGGAGGGGATTATTGAATTTTCAAGAATATTTCAAATTTTGTTGAAATGAAAATTTGAAAATTAATTAATTATTCAACAAACATGGTTGTTCAATAGACTCTTGTTCTCATTATCCAAGTTCAGATTGGCATATTGATCTAGGTTATTATTCAACGACGACTTCCAACCTAATCCTTCAGATCTTATTCAAATCCAACGATTATTGGATCTTTTAGGCTACAATCCTTATATCACAACCAGAGAAAAACCACAAAATGGATGCCTCATCCAATCAAACAGCTACCAAATCACATAATCTGTGTTTATTCTAGTGTTGGGCATGTAGTAGGCTTTTTACCAACCCAGATGTACATGTGGTGGGTAACTAACTATATAACCTACCCAACTAGTCTATATTTTAAGTTTACTTGCCTTTTCCACATTTTAAGTGTGATTTTAATTACCTAAAATGTTTACTTAAATTACCTGCATATATATATATATATATATATATATATATATATATATATATATATATTT